>Ga0206127_1001285_pt1 | contig 27726 bp, 28 predicted proteins | sample Helgoland_Spring_6_FD_148646 | JGI IMG/M metagenome (GOLD analysis project Ga0206127, IMG submission 148646) | Pelagic subsurface seawater microbial communities from Kabeltonne, Helgoland, North Sea - Helgoland_Spring_Bloom_20160419_1 | ecosystem: Environmental > Aquatic > Marine > Epipelagic ...
TTATCGGAACAATCGTTTTTGTATTGGTAATTCAAGGAGCATTTCGAATACTAAAGTTGAGTAAATAAAAATTAAATACTAATCAAACAATTGCATAAAAACTCTTACTCAATCCAATTCAAATTAATCAAATCCTCTACAAAATAGTTCGACTTTACTCCCTTTGACTCCAAATATTATTCTTGGAAACAACTTTTTATTCTTGAAGATAATTTCAAATGTTTTATAAATATTTCTCAAATAGACAATATAATGAGATATAAAAAATATTTACTACATTTATGTGATTTATTAAATTTGATGTGAAGACTTACATTAATAACTGTTTATGATGTTTCTAGAAAAATTAAGAGCTGTAATAGAAGATACCTCAACAGTAAAGGGAAAAATATTTGACTATTTTATTCAGGCATTAATTTTGTTGTCACTCTTAGCGTTTACAATTGAGACTTTCCCAGACAACTCTAAAGTTACTATTGAGCTACTCAATACTTTTGAATTCTTGTGTGTTATAATATTTTCGATAGAATATTTATTAAGAGTTATTGTTTCAAAAAAACCCTTAAAATACATATTTAGCTTTTATGGGGTCATTGATTTTCTTGCTATTTTTCCGTTTTATCTAAAAAGTATATATGATTTAAGAGCACTCAGAGCATTTAGAATATTTAGAATATTTAGAGCTTTAAAATTAATTCGATATAATAGAGCTTTAAATAGATTTAATATTGCTTCAAAAATAGTTAAGGAGGAGCTTATTCTATTTTTAATCCTAACTAGTATATTTGTGTTTATAGCATCTGCTGGAATTTACTTTTTTGAAAATGAGGCTCAACCTGAAAATTTTAGTTCTGTGATTCATAGTGGCTGGTGGGCAATTGTTACTTTAACTACAGTTGGTTACGGAGATGTTTATCCAATTACTGTAGGAGGCAAAATATTTACCACCTTTATTGTTCTAATTGGCGTTGGTATTGTCACTATTCCTGCGGGTCTAGTTGCAAGTGCTTTGTCAAAAGCAAGAGAAATTGAAGCTAAAGAAATTAAAAATAAATAATAATTTAAAAACGAAATATTATGAATTTAAAAAATGAAAAAACAGAAATACCCTGTCCAGGAGGAGGAAGAGCTATTAAAACTACTTACGGGGATTTAGCAAGAAAAAGTTCTTTAAAATCAAGTAAAGGTCATGAATATAAGTTTAAATCAAGTGATCAAAGCAAACTTAAAAGAGCTATGGATAAATTAGAAAGATTACAAAAAGATTTTGAAAGGGATATAGAAAGAGCACAAAAAGAATTTGGCGAAAGTTTAAATGATGTAATTGGCAATGCTGATTTAGTGCTTAAAAAATAATTATGGCATCAATCACAGACAAACCCATAGTAAACCTTGAACAAGACTCGTTAAATATTCAAAAATATGCTAATTCTCTTTCTAAATTTATAAGAAATAGTGATACACCAATAACTATAGGGCTTCAAGGTGAGTGGGGAACGGGAAAAACTTCCTTAATGTCTTTACTTCTTGAAAACTTTAATGAGGATGGAAAGGAAAGAGAAATTGCTACTTCCTGGGTTAATACCTGGGAGTATAGTTTATTTAAAGGAGCAAGCGAGACAACTCCAGCAGTACTAAGTGGAATGCTGGAAAAATTAAGAGATGAAAATAGCGATATCTGGACCATTAAAGATATAGCGGCAGACAAGGTTAAAAAAGCTACAAAATTTTTAAGTGGCCTTGCCAACCAAGTTATAGCAAACCAGACGGGGGTTAATGTCAAAGAAGCTGCAAGAGATTCCTCCACAGAAAAAAATGTAGCTCATATTGTAGAAATAAAAAACCTCATTGCCTCCATCATCAATGAATTGATTGAACATAGTAAAAACAAAATTCAGAAAGTAGTTTTTTTTGTTGATGATCTGGATAGAATTCCTCCAACTGATGCAGTTGAAGTTTTAGAGTCACTTAAAAATATTTTTGATATTCCTAAATGTGTTTTTATACTTGCCATAGATTACGATGTAGTTGTCAAAGGACTCGAAGGTAAATTTGGTAAAAAAACAAAAGAAAATGAAAGAGAATTTAGATCATTTTTTGATAAAATCATACAAGTTCCCTTTACTATGCCAGTTGGTGCTTATGACATTACTACTTTTTTAAAAACAAAATTAAATGATTTAGGTGTTGAGCCAGTATTTATTGAAGCTAGTATTGGTCAAATAACAAAAATAGTAAGATATACAGTGGGCAATAACCCAAGAAGCCTTAAAAGGTACTTAAATACTTTTAGTCTCATCAATCAAATTATGGATGATGATGAGGACAGTGAAAAAGATAACAATAATATTATTTTACTTTTTGCTGTATTAGGAATCCAAGTTTCTTATCCCCAAATTTTTAGACTATTAACTCAAAATCCAGATTATTTGAGCTGGAATGAAAAATTTGGAAACAAAATAGGATTAGACTTAAGTAAAATAAAAGACAATATTGAAAGTGTTGGAGAATCTGATTTAACCGATGAAACTTGGGAACAAATTATTTGGGGATTTTGCCAAGAAGATCCGTATTTGAAAGTAAAGTGTTTCAATATTTTAGAGTTATTTAATTTTTTAAGAGAACTGTCTTGTAAAAAGGATTTAAAAGAAGAATGGAATGAGAAATTAAAAGAGGATAGTACTAAATATAATAATTTCAAAGAAAAATTATATGAAAGGTTAACCTCTGTTCTAGAATTTGCCGCAATTACAAATGTTGATGACGATATTGAAGTGAAATCGATAACAACTAAAGGTAATGTCATCTACTTTGATGGTTTTGATGGGTGGATTCAAGAAATGAGAAATGGTCAAGTAGCAAATAAACAACTTGGTCTTGGTGGGCGCAAAGCAATTGAAGTTTCAAGTGAAATGGAGGATTGCTTAAAATATTGGTGTGATTATTTTCAATCTGAAGGGCATGATTTAATTTATACTCCTACCGGAGGTTGTACCGTAAAATATAAAAAGAAAAAAATTATAAATTTAGGTATTATTGATAAAAAAGGTGAAAAACCTAAAATTGGTTTGAATGTTCTTAGAGCCTCTGAAAGAGATTATTACAGACCGTTAATTGATGGGCTTGAATCTTCTAATATTAGAAGATATGCACCATTAGAAGGACAATTTACACCACAATACAGAGAGATGTTTAAATTAATAGGAGATATTAAAGGAGTTGAATCTAAAAAATCTGAATTGAAAAGTATATTTAAAAAAGCTGTTGAAACAATTGATAATGATAAAAGATTAAAGGTAAATATGGAAAATCATCATATACTAGAAGATATATTCAATGGAACCTATAATGCTTAATAAGCTTGATGTATTACTATGGCTGAATATATAAATATAAATGGTGAGGTTTATACCTTTACTAAACAAGGAATAGATAAGGTCCTAATGGAAGGTAAATTTGAATACCATAGAGTTGGTGGTGAACCAGATGATATAGAATATATAAATCCAAGCGGTGGCCCTTTTATTAAAAAAGGTCAAATGCTATCTCATATTATTCATGATACTGATTTTAATGTTATAGTAGAATCATTTGAAAGTTTAGATATTGGTTATATTATTAATATCAGAGAAAATGAAGTAGACCCAGATGATTTTTCACATCTGGAAGATAGAGATATTATCGGAGGAATTATTTAAACAAAAGATAAAGGATTGTAATCAGCTATCGCTTTGGATTTAAAATAATTCCAAATCCTCCCCAAAATAGTTCGACTTCACTCCTATGGGCTCCTAAAATTATTCTTGGAGATAACTTTCTATCCTTGAAGATAATTTCTTGTTACAACATCCAAATCCTCCCCAAAATAGTGTGACTATACTCCCCCATTATATTGGCACTGCGAGTTAATACAACCTTGCTACGAGAGAGTCGGTTGGTACGTATAATTACGTTCCTGATGCTTTGTAAATACAGGAAAATTAGTATCTTACATGAAATAACAGAATCAATAATAATGACAGCAAACCCAGAAAAATCAGGTTTTTTTAAAAAATATTTCACTTATGATAATGAATATATCTCAGGAACCACATATTTCAACAGGTTAATACTATGGATATTTTTATCTGTTTTCTTATTGTTACCTGGTTTATACTGGATTGGTATAATTGCATTTAAAAGAGGTAAGTCCTTAGGTTGGAGTAATTTGACATGCTACATTACATCAATTCTACTAGCCCTGAGCCCAATAATATTAATTTCTATTCCTATACATTTTGTGTTATGGTTTTCAAGTGGTGAAGGAAAAAATTAGAATTTTAGATAAAAAAGTGGAAAGTAAATACCGCATCATAAATGAGTATTAATTCTAAAATAATCGTAAATAGCAAAACATTTAAACACATATATATGAAATATTTGACACTACTTTGTGTGATAACCCTAACTCTTAATGGTTCTGCACAGATTATAAAAACAAAGGACGGTGTTACAATAGGAAAAAGAAGCGATCTTATAGCTTCCTGCACCAAAGGTGCTGAAAAAGAATTAATGAAATTTAACGGAATAGAAATTGAAACTTATAAATATTGCTCATGTGTTAGTGATAATTTAATACCAACAATAAATAGTTGGGAAATGGAAAAAGCAGTAAACGAAAATAAAATTATTGATTTATTTCTTGAAGATAAAAATCTAGAAATACTTATGAATTGCCTCGAGGGGAATTTTAAAGTAGATGATGATTATATATTTGAAGACTCAAGTAATTCAGAAACTCAAAGAAAGTTTAGTATTAAAAGTTGTGTAAAAGAAATATTGGATGCTCCAGAAAACAATGATCTTTGGACCAAAAAATTAGCTGAGGAATATTGCGAATGTGCTATGGATAAATTATTCTCTAAAGGGTATACCTACAAAGACATACAAGAAATTGAAGATGAGAATAGTGAATCATTCAATGAAATTGCAATGCCTTGTATTTCCTTGGTTTTGGGAGATAATCCAGAATTTAAATCGTCAAACACATACAATATAAATGATATAGAGGGAGATAAATACCGTAGCTTCATCCCTTTGGTGGACTATCTAGGACAGGGATATAAAATTAAAATATCAATATCTGGGGTTAGTAAATATTACTTGTTTGATACTGGTGCTAGTGATTTGATAATAGATAGAGACACAGAAAGAGAACTTTTGTTAAATGGTGTTTTGAAAAGAGAGAATTATTTAGGAAAAACACAATACACAACAGCAAACAACCAAATAATGGAAGCGCAAATGGTTAAGGTTAATAATATTACTATTGGTGACTACACCATAAGCAATGTTGTTATTTCTGTAGTAGATGAGGGATCTTTGCTTTGTGGTAAAAGTTTTCTTGATAAATTTTATAAATGGGAAATCGATAAACAAAATAAAGTTTTAGTGCTTTATAAATAATTTAAGAATATAACACCTGTTTTCTCATGAAAAAAATAGTTCTACTGCTCTTACTAATTTTATGTGGTGCCAATTGTTTGGCACAGAGCCGATATGTTTCACAATCAACAAAAAAGATTGTGTACGCTAGAGATGGCGGTATGTGCCAGTGCTGTGGTAGTTATTCTAGTTTAGAATATGATCATATATCACCCTTCTCATGCGGAGGTAGTAGTGAAGTTTCTAATATTCAATTACTCTGCAGAACCTGTAATAGAAGTAAATCAAATAGCTGCTATTGTAAAGTACATAATAATAAAGTGGGGGTTAATTGTTGTAAAGGAAGTACCACAAAGCAGTCTTCAACAACCGCCAAGCAATGTTCTGGCACTACTAAAAAAGGAGCTAGATGTAGAAATAGAACAAAGCATACTAGCGGACGTTGTCATCACCACCAATAACATTAAGTAAGAGTTATGAATAAAAGCTTATTATTTGCAATAGACATACAAACACAAGAAGTAATCGTTTCTGGTTCTTCCAAAGGAAGTAATAAAATCAACTTTATTGAGCGTATTGTGCAAAGTGATAATGTTATGCTTTACAATGCTGTACAAACATTAACGAGTATTTCTAAATCGTCCAGTTTTGATATGGCTATATTTAAGTCTATGGATAAGGTTTGCCAGATGTTGTATAGTAAACATAAGGAGAGTAAATAAGGACTTAACTATAGCTTCTTAGTTGAGATTATATTCATGATAAGAGTTGTTTATTTTGCAGTTGCTCTTAAACCCTCAAAATGAACTTCATTAAAATAGGTGAGCCCTCCCCTACCTGTTTAACGGCATAGTCTATTTACTTTTTAAAGAACAGTAAAGAGGTTATTATACTATGTGAAATCAAAAGTTTTTTATTTTATTTTTTTTTAAATAAAATAAAAATATTTATATTTAAAGAAGTCCGAATAAACTGAAAAAGGACTCAAAAGAGGAGTAAGTTACATTTCATAAAATTAAATAAAATGAACAAATTAGATTTAAAAAGTATGTTGGTTGGGTTCTTAGGAGCATTTGTGATATTATTAAGTATTAACGCTACTAAATTAAAAACAACAGAAAATAGTATTTATGAATTTTCAGACAAAGGAGAAAAAGATGTGCTAAGATTTAATAAATTTACGGGAGAAATTGAAACGGTTAAGGTAAGAGATGAATCTGTAAGAGAAAGTGTAGATTTATACACACCAGGGTATCTTGATGTTAGAACTTACAGTCAATAATAAATAACATTTTACAGAAGATTATTAAAATTAAAAAACGGTACCATAAATTATTATACAATGAAAAAAATCATATCCATACTTATTATTCTAATTTCATTAAACACGTATGCACAAGATGAAGAGCAAGAAATTAAAGAATTACAATTTAATTATTTATCATTTTTAAAATCTGAAGGTTATGTTGGAAGCATTGACGAGGATGGTGATATTAAATTTAAATATGAGGGTAAAACCTATTGGATATGGCCTTCAAAATCAAATTATTTTAGCATGTCTTATTACCTGAATAATAAAGAAGAAGGTTGCTCAAATAAAATTAAGGCAATAGTAAAGGCCACAAATGGTACTTTAAAAGCAACTTCGGTTTCAATTTTAGGAGAAAATTGCATTGGGATAAAAATAAATACTGAGACTCTATTAGCAAATCCAGATGACTACAAACTACTTTTTAATAGATGTATAAAACTCATAAGATTACAAGTAGACCGATGGCATGAAGAGTATGCGAAGTACTAATAATATGTCTTGATCTTATTTAAAAAAATGTTGTTTTATTTTTAAGATAAACCATAGATAGAATTAGTTAACACAACATCAGGAAATTCCTATAGAGAATTCTTTAAAAGAGGGTACTACTTAGATTTCTTTCCTTTACCCATTTGAGTTATATCTACAATCCTTAGGTTTGGTCCAGATTTAATTTGGAACGAACCACTTCGGGCTTTACGTCTTTTATTTTTAACACAACTTACTCTTATATAATCTTTTTGTTTAATTACGGTACACCATTTTGGTAATTTACTTATACTATATGAGTCTGAGTTTGTTTCAATATTAATAGTATTTGTACTTGCATCTGAGGGAAAGATTAAAGTATTTGGAGTTATACTTAATCTAGGTTCTGTGAATTTATCACACTTTTTAATTTGACTTTTTGCAAATAAATCACTGGGGTTGGCTGAGAGAATTTCTTGATATATTTTTTTTGCGCCTGTATAATTTTCCAAATCAAATTCATCATTAGCTATTTTGAGTTTTTTTAAAAACCAATCAAGTACTTTTAATTTAATATCAATTTTTAATTGATCTTTAATATCAGCGTTTCTAAAAAGCTCTTTGTATTTGCTTTGGGCACAAACATAATCTCCCTTATCTAAGCAAGAGATAGCCTCTTTAAAGTCGTTTTGGCCATATATAAACGATGAAAACAATAATCCAACTATTAATATATATTTTTTCATTTTAATTGTTTAATAATGTTTGAATATTAGCATCAACATTCCTGTATTTTTTATCAATAATTTTAAATAAAATTTCAGATATGTAAGGGTAATTAGAGTAGGTTAACCCATATAATTTTATATAGCTAGAAATTTCAGCAACAATATTATTGTATTTTATCATTTCGATGGGTCTACCTTTACCATTTACCATTCCTTTGAGGTCTATTGATTTAATTGTATCTATACAATCTGTAAATCCCTGATATGTATCTTGATAGTATTCTAGATTCTCGTTTAATTCTGGGATTAGCTTTGACTTTGTTTTTATTGTAGAAAGCTTTTGTCTAGCTGTTTTCACTTTTGTCTCATTAAAAGGTATATCTAGTAAAGTTTTTGATGTGTAGTAAACTTTTAAATCATCAAATTTTTGTTTTAAACTCTTGTTTGTTGAAAGTTTATTACCTAACAAATCCCGATCTCTTTGAAGTGTATGGATGTTGGAAGAATTGATTAAATCATCAAAATTGTTGGTAGAAAGATAGGTTTGTGTAATGTTATCTAAAAGTTGGTCTTTAACTCTTTTTTCAGCTTTTTGTACTTTACCTCTATTTTCATTAATTTTTTTCTGTAAATCTGAGCGTAAGTTTTTTATTCGTGTTTTTTGTATGTTAATTATAGAGTCGTGTTCTTGTTTTTTAATTTCAATATCTTCCTTTAAATCAGATATTTGTTTTTTTTGCGATTCAATATCTCTATCCTGTTTTATAAGTTTATCATAAAGATCATCTTGAGCAAACGAGGATGCAGTAAATAAAAAAAATAGTACTATTATTAGTGAAGATGTTTTCATTTAGGATTTGTTATTTCTTAGTGTATAATTTTAATTAAAATAGGTGTAGGCATCAGCGCCTTCATTATCAAGTTTTGCTTTAACAGCATTAATTACAGAAGAGTCGTATTCATAATCGTTATTTTGACAATTATTTTTAAAGGTACTGTAAACTAGAGTTAGTTTGGAATGAATCTCAGTATCATAGTAGTTCCAACCCATTTTTTTGGGTACTTCTTGGTAAGACCCCATATGATAATTAATTTTATAATAAACATAATCTGTGTATTGTTTGATTAACTGTTTTTTAATTTTACTGAGCTTTGTATGTAGTTGTAAATTATTATTAACGTAGGTATTACCCAGTTGATTGTTCTTATACCTTTCTACTCTAGAAATTTTATTTTTAAGAATGTTAAAAGGAAAAGTATAATCTAAGAGATAAGGATTTGATTTTAATTTAAGCCTTCTTGAACTTGATATAAAATTAGTAACCTCATCGTATTTATTGATAATTGTTTGCAAAGAAGAAAGGTCATTATAAATTCTACTTGGATTGGCGAGAAACTCAGAATTACTTAATTTTTGGCTTTCTTCTCTAATCAAATCAATGTCATTTTGGTCCCACTCAGGTTTTTCAAAAACTGTAAAAGAAGTCTGTATAAACTTATTTGCATACACAGTAAATACATTATTCAAAAGCATATCCGTATTGTCCCAGTTTTCTATAGGTGACTCACCTAGTTTACTTTTTTTGCCCAGAGTAGAGATTTCTCCAACTATTTCATTGTATAAAGATTGATAAAACATATTGTTTGGTTTGGCACCAAGTGATTCAATTTTTTTTTCAATGTATTCTTTATGATTGGTTTCAAAAACTGGACCATCAACATCATCAAATGGAGGTACATCGTCATCAGACATTAGGTTTTTTGCAATTAATATTACAATTACTAGGGTTAAAAGCGTAAGAAATACTTTAATAATTTTCATTTAGTCTTTATTTATGATGTTTTCAAATTCTTTCAATGTTTTTAATCTTTTTACGTTATTATAATCATCTATTATTGTTCTGAGTCTTTGAGCTGTTTCCCCAGACATAGATATCTTTCCTAAATAGGTTTTTAATTTACTATCCTTAAGAATTTTATCTTTTCTAATTTTATTATAAAGCATCTCATAACTTGCTTGTTGATTGTCAATTGATTTTTTAAAAAATTCCAAATAAAGCTCCGCGCTTTTTTTCAAATCACTTGTTTTAGCTAATTTTTTTAGCTCTTTTTTTGTTATTTGATTCCCTTTTAATTTTTCAATGTCTTGATTCGATGGAGATTTGGGTGGTGTTATAACAGGAGGTTTTTTAACTATAACAGCAGGCTTGTCACCAACACCATCAACCATATCATCTACTACTACTTCTAAACCTTCATCAACCTTGTCATCTTCTTTTACTTCTTCTTTTACTTCTTCAACTGGTGGTGGGGATGGTGGGGGTGGCGGAGTGTTGTTTCTTTGCAAGAGTAATAGTATTGTTAGTGCAAATACAACTAATACTCCTAAAATAATAAGATAAATTGTTTTAATTTTTGGTTCTGGTTTGGACTGTATCGGTTTTTGTTCTGAGGTTACAGGAGGTATATAAGCAGTCTTAGAAGAGGTTTTATCTATGCTTATCTCTATGCCAGAGTTTCGTATCGCATGAAGAGGATTGCTCACATCACCCCTTAATTTTTCACTAACAAACAAGATTTGTCTGTACGGGCTGTAATGTTGCATAAATCCTTTATCCCAACTTTTTTGCAAATCTAAAGAATCGCGGTAATAGATAATTGCATCATCTTTATCCCCCGATTTTATAGTACCCGTAGAAAAAGAGTTTTTTCTAATCTTTAGTTGGTATTGTTTATTTATTTCCTGAAGAAAATCCCAAGATTCTACAACCTGTTCTAAATTATTGTTGTCGAGATATAAATCAGAATATTGTTTTGAAATTGTATCTAAAAGAGTAATGATATCTTTGCTTTGTAAATTTTCATTGTGAGGTAAAAACAATGAAAATCCTATAAAACCAGTACGTTTATCTCCAGAGACATCACGTATAATTTTATATTTAGAATATATAATATTGTTATCAAAAGATCTAATGGTATAGGTTTGCTGACCAATGGCAGAGCCTTTTGGACTGTCTGAATTTATATCAAATAAACCAGCAATACTATCGTTTTTTGGAAAGAAAATTTCCCTCCCCCCTTTTGTGCCATGTATTACAATATTCATCTTTTAACTATTAAAAATTTTTCTGAACATACCTTTACTATTTACAGGAACACGCTCTAGCAAGTCTTTTATTATTGATGTTGAAAAATCTCGATTTATCTTACATATTCTTTTAAAATAGACATCCCCAACTGAAAATAATTTAATCTCAAGATCAACAGAGTTTGTTTCACACTGAGATTTGAGTATTTCCATAAAATTACCAAATTTTGATTGTAAAAACATTTGTGCCCTTACTAACTTTTCTTGAGCATCTCCCTCTATCTCGTCAGACTTGGTAATAATAACGTTTACAGCATCGGTATTATTTTTAAAAATACCGTCATTGTCTTTAAAATAAACTTGAGCAGCATTCAAATAGTCATCCTGAGTAAGGTTATTATCTAATGTTCCTTGAGTCTCCTTGTTGTAATCAATAAAAAAGTAATGTATTTTCCTGTTTTTACTTTTTAACAATAATTGTAATAAATCAAATGATTTTTGGGTGTTTTCTTGATCCTCCTCTGTTGTGATTTTGGTATTATTTACAACTTGATAAAAATATTTAAATACTTCACCGCTTAATTCAAAAAAAGATATTTTTCGTTTACCCTTTTCACCACGTTTGTAAAACAAAAAAGGCATGTATTGCGTACGATCAATATTTGTTCGTGCAGGAAGATAACCAATATCTTCTCTGAAAATATTCACCAAATTTGTACGGTATACAGATCCAAACTTAGGAGTGCAATCTGGGGCTTCCATCGTAAAATCTTTTTTAATTGTACTCAATATAGCAGACAAAGCACATGTCTTACCAGAAGAGGGTATTCCCCAGAAAAAGACATCTGTATATCCCTTTGGTATATCACTAGCCTTTTCTGGGGTATCATTAAATTTTAAATCAGGCTCAACATAATTATTAACTACATCAACATCAATACCAAGTTCAAAGCATAATTTCTCAAGGTCTTCGTTGCTTAAATTGTCTTTAACTTCCTCTATGGTAAATTTATTTATATCATCCTTGATTTCGCGAATCATACGATCACCCGCTTCTCTTTTTTTAAGATTGACACTTTCTTCCTCTTCCATTTGTTGAATCTTTTTTTCAACATCTTTTGCATGAATCCCCTCAGGAAAAAGAGATAAATAATCTTTAAAATCATCTAAGTTTTCTGCAGCGCTAAAACATTTATCATCTTCAACTTTTAAAAGTTTTCTTACTGCTGTTTGTTTTGTATGGTCAAAACAACCAGAATTTTTCAATTTAGCAAAAGTAGTTTCTTGAAGTAAAATACCTTTAACAATAACAGCAGGTTCTAATGTATCTAATTTATTAATGTAATCTTGTTCTTTCATAATTTATCGTTATATCGAAATATCATATTGCCCTTGATGAGATTTATTTTTTTTAGATTTTGTACTCCTTCTTGAGGTAAAATAAGATAGAAGCATTAAAAGCCAAGCAATAAAACCAAGACACAGAGAGAGTATTGTAGGTTGGCTAGTGGTTGTAAAAAGTTTTTCTACATCTCCTATAGAGGTGGTCGGTTCAAAACTAGGACCGTATTTATTATAGCCTGGTTCTTGCTTAGACAAATTAATTAGCTTCAATTTTGTATCCTGTATTTTCGTATCAAGGTTTTTTATAACCTCAAAGGTTCCAATAGGTTTTTGCTTCCAACTGGAGATAATACCCCTAGAATTACTTACATAAATAGAATCCTTTTTCATGATGCTATTAAAATTATCTGGAAATAAATCTCTTTGAAATTCATTAAGAAAACTTCGTATCTGCGATTGGTTGGAACTATTTTTATTGGGGTTAAAGCCCAAGGCATAATATGGTATGGTATCACCACCTAACTCATAGTTTAAAACTGCACTTTTTAATGCACTCTCATAATTTTCCTTGCGTCTTTCGTAATTATCTTGATATAATTTATAAAGACGATCAACTTGATTTAGGTTTGTTGTTAATTTAGTTTGTATTTCATCCTTTTTATCAATGACCACAAAATAGTGAGAAAAAACAAAATAAGTAAAAACTATAGTGAAACCCGTAAATAATATTACCATTAATATTTCCCATACTTTCCGGATTTTAAATTTTTTATTAGTCCGCTTGAGCCTTATTGCGCCCATTGAGGTACCAATCATCAATAATGAGATTATAACAGCTATGCCAATACTTAAGTTGGTATCTCCATAGGTGTAGAAATTAGCGCCAAGAAAGCACATAAAACCGAAAACAATTCCTATTAAGAGAGAAATTAAGTCGGCTAATGAAAAATTTGATTGTGTCATATTATATTAATTATTTTTTATTTCTTTTAATTCTCTATTGATTTTTTCTAATAAACGCTCAGCTGCATTTTTTTCTCTTAGAAGTTCATCTTTCCTGTTTCTTACTCTATCAGAGTTGTCATTATCGTTTCCAATTGTGAAAGTAGTAATAATTTTACCTCTTTTATTTTCTTTGCTAATGATACCATTATATGTTTCTACTTGACCATTATATTTAACTTTAATGCTGTATGGTGTTTGATTAATATTTGGTTCATGTTTGGCATAATAAATTAAACCTACTTTGTAAGTACCGTTTGGCGCTCCATTGATTGGCCAATAAATGTTTTCAATAGGGTTTTTACTGTCTGGATAGCCTCTATTCATGTCTATATCTAGTTGTCCTCCGCTTGAAACTTTTTTATTTTTAAAATATACAATTTCACCGTTTGGATCTTCACAGTAAAGATCTAAATCATTGTAGTTGTTCCAACTTAAAAGTATTTGTACATCACCACTTTTAGGTGTTGGTATACAATCCTCTGCAGTAGATGAGTTTACTTTATGTAAGGCCTTGTCAACTTGTATCAAATTACCAATTGAGCCCTGTGTGGGTATACCCGTATTTTCTAAAATACATATAATTTCACTTGTGGTAATTGAACTATTGAGACTTTTGATTAATGCAACCGCACCAGATACAACTGGAGCTGCCATACTAGTACCGTCCATCTTCTGATAACCATTAGAGCCAACAGTACTGTAAATACCTACTCCAGGTGCTGATATGTTACTATACATTCCATAATTACTAAAATTAGCTTTTTGTATCCCATTATTATTTTTATCAGTAGCAGAAACTGTTATAAATGATTCAGGGCGTTGTAATGCCTCAATACCAGTTAATACATTGTCATTACCTGCTGCCACAACGATAGTAGAGTTATGAGCATCAGCGATCTTCATAACCTCCCGCCAAAGTCGTTCTTCTTCTTTGAAATGATTATTTATCAAATCTCTTTGTTTATTCTCAGAGATTTGTGAAATATCCTCATACTTCATTCCTAATGAAACATTGACAACATCTGCACCTTGATAAAGTGCATACAAGATACCATCTAATACTGAAGTGGTTGTCATCACACCCTGGTCATTGGCTACTTGTATGGGCATAAACTTACAATTAGGAGCAATCCCGCTTATACCCTTATTATTTCCAGAAATAGCAAGTGCAATTCCCGCAACATGGGTACCATGATCTGATTCTTGAGGAAATATTTCATCAGAATGTTTCCAAACATTATATGGTTGCACAACCTTACTTTTGAGTTCTGGATGTTGTAGATTAAATCCATTATCAACTATTGCAACTGTTATTTTCTCAGATCCGCGAGTAATATCCCAAGCTTCAAACGCATTTATACTTTTTAAATACCAATTTTTATCAGTCTCAGAAAGAGCCGGATCACTCTGTATAGATTCACTCTCAAACAATGTTTCATCAAAAACAAATAATTTGTAATCAGGCTTAAACTCGTTAGGAATCTTCTGTTTTAATTCCTCTCTAATCTCAGAGGGTATTTCAATTTGAATTCTCTTTACTACATTATCATAATAAACCACTTTATAAATTTCATCTGGATATTTTATTTTGAAAGCTTTAGCAAAATCCATGACAGATTTATCGTCATTTTCCATTAAAATATTTAATCTATTTCCAATAATTGCTGGAGATTCTGGGTTTATCTCAAGATCATCACCAACTGGAGGTACTACCCCCTGCGCAGGAGGTAAGATATCATGATAATCTGGATTAGTAGGTACTGGGGTATATGGATTATGTGGATCATAAATACCACCATCATCGCCCACTCGGGGGTCTTTATTGAGCCATATGGAGTCATTGTCAGTTAAGGCATCACCACCGCCGGTGTAATGACCACCACAACCACGAAACAGCCAGAAAAACAACAGTATAAAAAACAAAATAGACAACAACCACAACAGAAATTTGAAACAACCTTTAGTTCTAAAAAAATCATTCAACCAGTTATAAAATCTTTTATACCAGGGAATACCTTCTAAAGTTGGTGGTATTTCTTCAGACTCTTTAAGTTCCTCAGCAACTGATGGATCGAGAGGCTCATCAATAGATTCAACCTCTCTTGTTTCGATTTTTGGCAAACCAATACAAATTTCTGTAATGTCAGAAGGTAAATTATCTTTGAGTTGCATTCCCCAAACTCCTAATACAACAATACCATCATAACAATAAACAAAACGATTGTCTATAAATTCTATAGCACGTTCAAGAAAAAGCGCTTCCTCTTTTTTACCCTCATTTTTGAGTGTATTAATTACAGTTGAATAATGAGAAAGTGTATTTGCAAGAATATTTTTGTAAAAATCTAAATCATCAGTATTGAGATTAGATAAAATCTGAAGTTTTTCTTTGTTTTTTTTACCAAAAAAGGAAATTTCACTAACGTTAGTGTCTGACTTCACTGGGTATGATAAGAAATTTTGATATTCAGAATCAATGTACTTTTTAATAATACTAGATTCAGCCAATTTATAACGATCAAACAGTTGTTTTCCGCTACTCCCTCCGATTGAACTGAAATGTTTTAAAGTAGTTTTTATTAAAATATTTTTACCAATAACCATGATTCTAATTTAAATTACTGATTAGGATTCTTTAATTATAGTATCTAATTTTTCGTTTGCAACAATATCATAGTTTGGAATGTCACATACAGAGACAAAACCTACTTTTAATTTATTTCTCCATGACAAATAGTTGCGATAACTTGGTAATGTTTTCATTTCCTCAGGTTTGGATTTTAAGATATTATTCCAATCATCTATTTTTTGAAAAAGATCTGAAACAGAATGTTCAGCAGGGTTATTTTGCAAACTAAATTCTAAACCAAGTTTGTTCTTTTCATTTGCAATGTGTAAATCTGAAATTTCAGATTCATTGAAATAATCAAGCCCCACACTGTTAATACATTTATTTAAAAGTTCGGCGCTAATATCAGCAATAATTTCATAAGGCATTCCTTTTCTATTATTGCCGTCAGTATAGCGGCGAATTTTTTCAGCAATAATTTTGGCAAGACCTATCTTTTTGAACATTTTTTGAAACATCTCTAAAATGTCTTGGATTGCTAAAGACTCTTCACTACCAAGGATTTGTTGAATAGTCTTTTTACTATTCAATAAAACGTTTGCAGACCAACGCTCAATTAACAACTCTGCTAATTGGAGTGAATTATTTTTAATTAAGTTAGAATTTTGATTAATTAGTTCCTGTAAATCTATATTATCAGACTCTAAGTCTATCAAAAATTGTTCTTTTTGATCTTTTGAAACTATTTCATATTTAACACAAAGACGATCAAAATAACTTTCAACAGTATCTGCTTCCTCAACTGGAACATTTTGTCTGAAGATGCTGTACGCATCCAAATCAACTACCTCCCTGTGCTCAATATCAACTATTTTATTCCGATAAAGTTCTAAAACTTGTGCTTCATTAACCATTAGTTCTTTCATTAACTGGCCAAAAAGTTTAATGCCGTCAGCGCCAAATGCAGTATCGAGTTTGAACTGGATTCTACCAGCGGTAGACTTGGCTTTTTGAAGCTCTTTATCTTTGTCATTACTGTGAAAATGTTTGAGAAGTTCTGTTTGTATTAAGTTTGAAATCTTATCCAACTCACTCGAAATTTTTTCAACTTTAGCTGTATTAATGTGGTTTGCTGCAACTGTAAGTTTTTCTATTATCAAATTTGTTCCATCTTCGTTAATGCCTGCAGCGCTATCCCATGACTGCTCTGGGTTTTCAAAATGATTTTGGACAAAATCATACTCCAAAAAAGATTTTTTTAAATCACTTCTAAATTCTGGATAACTTTCATCTATTATTTCTTCTTTTTCATTTTCTTTTCTGTCCTTATCATAACCCTTAAACAAACCACTTTTTCCTTGCCCATCTGAAGATTGATAAAAATCTCTAAGAAGGAAGATATTTTGAAAATGTGGTTTAGATATAGTCCAGTTTGTTAACCAAGAATAGGTGTCGGATTTAAAAATTTCATCTTTTAGTACTTTTACAAATCGCTGCTGCCATCTTGTGCTTAATAGTCCTAGTGCATTTTTTTTATCTTCATTAGAATCGAACTCTAAATCTTTATTAAACCATGTAGATATCACAAACAACGGAGCAATAGGGGATTTAAATTTTTCTCTCTCTTCATTTGTATCCCCTACCATATTGGAAATCCACTGATTTAACTTTCCAGGCATTACACTCTGAGCAGACTGTTTATGATTATGACAGAACAACAAGGAATTAATACGTTCATAACTTGAGTACTTATTGAACAGATAATCTACCCTACCCCTTCTGAGCAAAGTAGTTAAATTATTATCTAAAATATTATTATCGGCTATGGTGTCTGTTCGGCGTAGGCCTGGAAAATCCAATAAATCTGTTTTATCAAGAAACGGTTTTTGTGCTTTTATAGAATCTGGCAATACAAAAATTAGCTCAGCTATTAATCCACACAAATGAGGTTTTGAAAATGTCATAGTTTCTTCAACACCTTTTTTATCTAATAATAAAACAGAGCAGGTATTAGTGTATTCTGGTTCGTGCCCTTTAAATGAATCATATATTTCATCTAAACGACACACGTCCAATAATGTACCTTTACTCCTAAGAACTGCCTCAATTGGTACATATACAGTCTCTGAAAATTGTAATTGCTGAAGTTGCATTATTAAGTCGTCAAATAACTTAGTTAATTGAGGGTTGAAATCCCAAAATAAGGGAAACACATTTTTCCATTCATGGCAAGGGATTTTTGTAACTAGTAAAGATATTTTTTCAAAAAATTTGGCATCTTTAATATTGTTGTAAACTAGTTTTGAAAAATTCTCATTAAAATAATCTTCAATATTTAGTATGTCGTCTTCAATGATTAATTCCTGACAATCTTTTTTGTTCTTGTATATAGACTCAAATGAATCTATCTTTTCTTTCAGCTCTTCGAAACTTGATGGTTTATTTTCTTTTTTTGTGTTATTGTAATAGGCCTCACAAATCACAAGTATTAAATCAGTTGGTGAAAGTAACTTAGCGATGACTGGATATTCTTTATTCACAAAATTATATTTTGTTGAAAATCTAGTAATAACAGAAGTAGACTCCGTTTCATTTCCCAAAGGGTTTATATCGTTTATGAAGTCATAAGTATTATCATTACCATCATAAATCATAAAAGGCTTACAATTTTCTGATAATAAGGCACTCACAAGATAAGATTTCCCAACCTGACTTTCTCCGTATATAGCAGCTGCTGGATTTCCTTGTAAAGCAAAATTCTTTTTATTTAATTCCCTCCTACAATCAACCATGTTACGATAGGCTAAATGTTGCTTTTCTCCAGTCAAAGATTCATTTATCCAAGAATTAAACTTATTTATTAGTTGAAGTTGATGTGAAATTTTATCTCCTAAGTTCATAATTCTATAGATTTAATTATTTGCGTTGTTAATGTTCAATGAAAAAATACCAGAATCTAACCAAAAATCATCCACTTCACTCATACTTTGAACTTGTAGAGTGAAAAAATTAGACGTTAAACTTTCTCCATTTTTATCTAAAACATCTTCAAAACGCAACAACTCTAAATCTTCTGTTATATCACGAGAGATAGTTACTCTTAAAGGCATTTTACTTTTTATTTTTTCTTTTTCTAAACCTATAGCTCTTTGGACAGAATTTATATCATGCTCATTACTTAGCCTACCTTTAATCCTATCTTCAAGTTTAAACTCATTGAAATCAAAAATATAAAAAGGCCTAGAAGGGTAAGAATTAACATCTAACTGTCTAACACCAATTCTAAAAGGTAAGGAGGATATTTCTATTGTTTTATGATTATTCTCTGGAGAAATAATCGTTTCATGATATTCAAAATGCTCATTGAGTTTACCAAAGTAATTAGTGTTTGGAAGCAACTTTTGCTTCAGGTCTTCCAAATCAAGTGAAAATCCATTAAATCCACCATTACTAGCAATATTAGCAATCATAGCACCTGTTGTAATTATTGATTTAGGATTAATAAATTTTCCATTACCATCTATGAATTTATAACGTCTGTCTTGAGGATACCACTTGCCAACTCTATAATCATTCATTGATTTTAAGCGGTTTGGTGAAATTGCGTAGTACTTTAGAAATAAGTCTGTAAGGGGTTTGAGAGAAGTTGGTCTTCCAGATAAAAGTACAATATCACAAGCATAATAAGAAAACAAAGTTGATACTTTGCCTATTAGTTGATCAAATGTCTTTTCTATAAGGGCAGACACTACTTTTTTCTCATACTGCCATTGTAAGTTTTCAAAATCAAACCCAAAATGTTGATTAAAATGATTTAATAGCGTTTTTGTAGGTGGATTTTTACTGAATATGTCACTAAATGATAAAATCTTACTCTCTAAATTATTTTGTTTAATTAATTCTAAAAAATGTGAAACTATAGGAACAGAAACTTGTAAATTAAAGTCTGAACGTAATTGTTTATTACGGAATGACATACCAGTATTACCACCAAAAAAGTCATTATTCTTATCTACAATGTCATCTTGCGAAATACCTAGTGATTTCATTTTCTTTTCAATTGGGGAGTATTTACCTTCTATTATTAACTGATGAATAAGTTCTTTAAGCAAATCGTCACCGGCGTTGTAAAAACTCTCCCAAAACAAAGGAGTTGGTTTTAAAACACATTGATCAGCATTATCATCATATTTATAGTCTGCTATCATGACATCAGTGGTGCCAGCACCAATATCCATAGAACCAATTGTTAAGGTTTTTTTGTTTTTGTTTTCTGCGTCTGTTCTCACCTTGCCGTAAAAGTCAAAATAATCTTTTGCATTTTTCATATACCTTTCCCCAATCTCTGCATAAAGAAAAACAAATTGTGCGGCAGTAGCTTCGTCGTAAATCCATTCTTTCCTGTCTTCAACTCTTATAAGGCTTTTTGACGCTGGTAAAACTTGTATACTAGAATCAAGGGAGTCGTTATTTGTTTCATTGAAAAAAAGATTTAGAATAATTCCCGCATCTTCAGCACATTTTCGCAATGCTATTTGTTCAACCCGAGACATAGATGTGGGACATGTAACAGTAACACGGCCAATTTTTCTGGGCATAGACTCATTTCCCCAATGAGAGCGTTGCTCATAACTATTAATTTGAATATTAGCTTGTGCTAATATTTCTAGAAAAGCAAGTGTCATTAAAGATTTCCTGGAATATCGAATATAACCCCCACCATGGCCATTTATATCAATAGTACCATCCGAATTTATATATTCAGATATACCCTCGATGTAAATGGGTTTAGTACTTTCTCCTTGAAGTTGAATAAACTCCCATTCTTGTCTTTGAGGTTTAGAATCCCATAGAAAACGTTTTGGACTTGAAAGAGTACTTATTTTTTCTGTTCCGGTGTTAAGGTTTGTGGCTTTATGAGTAAGTTTATTGGCCTCTATACCCATACGAATCATACTGGGATAAACAAATTGTTTGCTATTAATAATTCCAAATCTACCTCCAAAATCAGCTTCACGAAATGCCAATCGCATATCGAATGATTCTAAAGATTTATTTATTTCTCCATTTAAAACTGGGTTTGTGAAATCCCGTAACTCAAGTGGACTTGTTTTTGTAAAATCAGCGTCATCATATAATACCGCACAGGTTCGAGAATTACCAATATCTACTACTAAGTCTACATTTCCGCAAACAACATTTTTATTTGAGTACAAGGTAACTTTTGAGAGAATATTAAGCTGTTGTATATATTTAATGAAGGTAATGTATTGTGCAAGATATTTTAATTTGGGTTGTTGGCCTTTAAAATCTTTAATGTCATCAATATTGTGAAATAATTTAAGCAAATATTTATCAACCCATCCACAATTTTTTGTCTCTGAACAAAAACCAATCAAGTTGTACTCGTTGTTACACAACGAAAATTCCTTAGATTTATCGTAATCATTAGTAAATACTGGAGTTTCATTTAAATCCTCTAATTCAAAATCTGGACTTTCATACAAGGTCCGAGTATCAAAAGCAAGTAATAGATCATACTTTATTGAACTCCCAGAGGTTTCTATTGGTATTAGTTTGCATCTACACCAATTAGTTGGGCCAAACTCCGATTTGTTTCCATTGCTTTGAAAAAAAGGTAATGGCAACCAAGTATTTTCTAATTTTTTTAAGTTTAATCCACCTAATGAAACTTGAAAACATTCAGAATTTAACTCATTATGATCTGTTTTTATTGGCTGATTTCCATCTTCGTAAAAATTTTCTTTTATTGAGCTCCAACTTTCTGTTACCTTAAAATTGTTTTGAAATATTGAATAACCAAGGTTAGTTAAGTCATGTTTTTTAACCCAAATATCTTCATCAGAAAAGTAGTGTGCAATTTCCAATTTTATTTGCTGTGATGTATCATCAAACCATTCATGAAAATACATTCTAAAATTATCATTATTCTTAATTTCTAGAGGAAATGTAAAGTATTGAAGACCTGAATTAGCTATTAGGTTCATATATGTATAATTAGTAGTAAAACATTATTATAAAATGTTTGTTCAAAATTTAAATTGTAATATCTAAAAAAAATATCAAAATAAGTGCATAGAAAATCAATAAAACTGATAGGTCAATGTTTCTCTACTTGTTTTGACAATTAGAATAACACACAAGTGGGTATATAGATAATTTACTAATCGATTAATAATTAGAGTAATTTGCAGCCCTATTCATGTAATTTTCTGTTTGATACATATAATCTTCAGCATAACTCGAATAATTAGAGGCTTGTATCATATAATTCTCAGCCTCATGCATGTATTCCTCTGCACTTGACCTAGCACCATTTGCCTGGTCACTATAATCCTCCGCGTCTGACCGCGCACTATTAGCTTGGTCTTTATACAACTTCGCCTTGTTCATATACTCCTTGGCTTTAGTAGCGCTTACATTGTCTTCTTTTACCTTTTGGTATGTGTAAAGGTTAAAACCCAAAGAAAGTATCAATAGTAAAAAAGTGATATTCTGCTTTAAAATTATTTTTTTCATTTTCAATACCGTATTAATATTCATTATATTAACTAATAGTTTTTAATAATTACTTTTTTTTAAACAGAATTAATTGCTACTTCCCCATCTTGGCCCTGGATGGGTCCCAACACTAGAGGTAACAGTATAACCATTTTCACGAGCAATTTTTGCAGCTCCTTCCTCGATAATGCTACTGCCACAGTTAAGTAAATCAAGGCCCATTGTCAACGAAAAATTGTAGCGCAATGCTTTTAAAATAATATTTTCAGTACCAGGTTGGCCAAGTCTAATGTAAAAAATGTAATTATTAGCAATTGTTTTTATTCCTTGTTTATCAATAGCAGAAGTCAGGTTACTGAGTGCATCTGGATGGTATTCAATCATTTTAACCAATACATCACCAGCAGCAAATCTAACAGATTGTGTATTGCTTCTCATTTTACGTTTCATTATGGGTATTGCTGGTTCTCCAATTCTTGCAAGTAAATCTATAGCAAATTCATCTTCTGTTATTAAATCACTTAAATACGCTAAAACTTCTTGATCAAAAAATCTAATTGCATCAAGAAGTGCCCTGGAATTTCTATCCTGTTTCCATTTTCCAATTAATTTCAACATTCCATATTCATTATGTTTTAGAGCAGAATTAGAGAGTATACTTTTAAATTTATCATTTGTTCCAAATAATTCAAGTCCATAAATGATTAAATCTAACTTATTATCATTGCTGAGCATATGGATGGGATTCGGGTCGGTTATGTAAGATAGACAGGCTTCAATTCTTGAATCATTAATATTTGCATATCGAGATATTATCCCTTGGAGTCCCCACCTTATTTTTTCTTTCACACTACTCTGCATAGGATATTTTGCTATCAATAACTTTGAAGCTTTTGTATCTAAAGAGTCTGCCAAAGAATACGCTATTTGTGTAATATCTTTTTTTTCAGTTTCAGAAACTAGTTCTTCAACTTGTTTCTCAATAGTATTTGGCTCACATGAGACAAGAATAAATAGAGAGAATAGGGTAATAAATGAGCGTGAGTATAATTTACTTCCATTAAAATAGCTGTTTTTCATTATGTTTATTATTTATTTTTTTAAAAATAAATAATAAACTTACATAAATTGGTACAACTTTGGTACATAAACCCTAATAAAAAGTATGTGTAATAGCGAGTTATTTAAATTGGGTGAAGTTAAATAAAAGCATTAAAAACTATTACATTTAAAATAGTTGGTAAAACAAGAATATATATGTGGCTTAAAAAAATATTTGGTATCAAAACAGTTTCAACAAAAAAAGTTAAAAAAGAATCGATAAAAAATAAAGATTCTATCCAATTTGGCCCAGAAAAAACTCCTACTAAAAACAAGTGGCTCAATCCAGAAGATAGCTTTGGAAAACTAAAGAGAGGAACCGAATAAAAGTTATGTATAGATAACAATAAATTTAAACAAACAAGAGTTAAAACAATATGAAACAATACACAAACGCTATAATTTTTGGAATTGCAATAGTTGCATCCTCAATTTTCTTAGGAAAAGCATATACAGACAGATCAAAAGCAGATGGAGAAATTCGAGTAACAGGTCTAGGAAAAACTGATTTCTCCTCAGATTTAATAGTTTGGGAGGGAGAGTTTAGCGCACAAAACAAAGATTTAAAGCAGTCATACCTAACTCTAGAGAAAAATAAAGCTGCCATAAACGAATACCTTGTAAATAAAGGAATTAAAAGCCAGCAACTTATTTACAGCGCAGTAAAGACAGATGAAAACTTCAAACGTTTATATTCCTCTGATGGAAAATTTATAGGCGAGGAATTTGTTGGATATGAACTAACTCAAACAGTAAAGATAGAGTCTAATGATGTGGATAAAATTGAAAAAGTATCTAGAGAAATTACAGAACTCCTAAACCAAGGTGTACAGTTTTACTCAGAATCACCCAGATACTATTACACCAAACTTGCAGATCTTAAAATCCAAATGATTTCTAAAGCAACCCAAGATGCAAGATTAAGAGCAGAAAAAATAGCTGAATTCTCTGGAGGTAAGCTTGGAAAATTAGAATCTGCCAGAATGGGGATATTTCAAATTACAGGACAAAACTCAAAGGAAACTTATTCTTGGGGAGGAACCTTCAACACAGACTCTAGAGAAAAGAGCGCGTCAATAACAATGAAACTGACTTATAAAGTAGATTAAACAATTCAGACATCCTACCAAAATTATTCTTGAAGATAATTTCTTGTTATAACATCCAAATCCTCCCCAAAATAGTTCGACTTCACTCCCCTCTGCTCCACTTTTTATTCCTAAGTATAATGTTTTGTTCTTGGGAATATTTTTTTCATAAAAGAGTAAAGTTTTTAAATAAAAGAAATGACTGTCTTCAACTATTGCTCTAAGTTTTTTCTTCATTACTTTACTTTATTAATTAACTCTACATATTCAGGATTAAATTTTTTATTTACTTCAAAATAAAATCTTTTGATTTCATCCATTTTTTTCCATTCGCTAACTTGTGCATTCATTTCCTTTGCTAAATGAATTAAGTTAGGGTGATCTTTTTTTCGAATATACTTTTCATCATTTTTTAATAGCTTTAAAATTTCTTTTTCAAAAACTTTAAAATTTCTTTTAAAATCATCATTTAAGGCAACCTCAAAAAAACTTCTTGGTATTGAATCACTTTTATATCGATTTAGACTTAGTCCTATTGGCACTAAATTTTCAATAATATTTCCAGGTCCCCCTGCACTTTTAGGAACGAAATGATCAATATCAATAAGATGCCCGATTGAATAATTTTGATTAAAAAAAGAGTATATTTTTAATCTTAAATCACCTGGTATTTTAGGATCCAATTTTTTGACTTGTTTTAAACTGTAATCTGGATTTTCATTTAAGTATTTAACATCTTCATCTTTTAACTCAAAAAATATTCTTGCTAAACCACTTTTAACTGAAGCATCATATTTTCTTAATGTACCATTATATGGGATAGTCCTTTTGAGCAACCTCTGTTTTATAAAATATTGATGACATTTCAACACATAATTAGAATCAGAAGAGAGCTTATCTTTGAAAAATCTTATTTTCCCTAACCAATAAGAATCATCTTTAAATTGTTTAGAGTAATCCAATACTTCTTCTATTGTTTTAAATTCTTTTACCTTAGAACTTTTTATAACTTCCCCTTTTGCATAGATACCACCACTTGTTTCCGCCACATAAATGATATCTTTATTTACTAATTTTGAAGAAGGAGGGTCCATTTTATCTTTTCTAATTGTAATTTCAAAATACCCTTTTTTATTAGAATTATTTTTTTTTAAATCCCTGAAAGAATTACTTCTTTTAATAAGGTATGATTTTGGCTTTTCTAATTGCATTTTGAATAAAATTAATTTATTTCGAATTTTATATATAATATTTACTAATCAGAGCCATGCATTATAATCACTTGATTCCATTCCCGGTTTTAACTTATTTTCCCTCGCAAACTCGACATCCTCTTTCATTTGTTTTTTGAATTCGTCAAATTCAATAGGGGATTCCAATTCCCATAATTCCGAAGCACAATACAACGCATAAACGTTCTCCCATTCTATTTCATTCCATTCCGATACCTTTTTATTATGGTAAGCCCAATCTTTATCATTCCATTGTGATGGGTCTGCTGATTTTTTCATGTTATTAAATTTATTTTTTTTCATGATAATTTTTTATATTTCGTTATAAGTTTATTGTACAACATCTGATTTTTATGAATAGGGTGAAGGTTGATGAAATTTATCTAACAACTCTAAACAAGTAAGGTTTTCCATTTCAGGAGAATCTGCAAGTTGATTAAATGCTTTTTCAGATATTAATTTTAAAAACCCTTTCTTATCTGTTAATGGACTTATTTTCTTAATTTTTCTATCCTTATTTGCTATTCCCTTTGAATGAGATTTAATAATTTTTTTATTATTTATTATTTGAATAAAACATGGCTCCCAATCTATTAAAACAATCTTATCACCTTTAATCATTAAATTTCTATAGTGTATATCGCCATGAAACATATTTTTAGAGTGTATGTAATCTAGATACTTACCCAACAAATTTAGGTCTGAAATGCAGGTTGGTCTGGTAGATTTTATATACTCAAATTTTAGTGTAAGATTTTCTGAATCAATATTAAATCCAAATCCAATATCGATATACTTTTTAATTTGACTAAGTCTAAATTCAATTTTTTGAATTGAACAATCTAATGTAGTTAAAGGATAAATTTTAACAAATGTGTTGCCGTCTTTAAACTTTTTAATAGCGGTATTCAAATTGATATTTATAAATTAATCTACCAATAGTCTTCCTCAGCAGATTCATAATAATCTGAATTTAAAACAACTCCCTCACGATTGAGTTCAACGGAAAGTGAATAATAGCCCTCATCTCCATTAATATCAACTTGTCCACATAAAAAACCAACACAACCCTCTTCTTTGGATTCAGAATTAATTAAGTCTATTTTTTCATTCAGTTCTGCAGGAAAAGAATCTTCAAAGCTTAAATTATATGTTGTAAGTTCATCATATATAGCTAAAATATTATACAAGTCCGTATAAAAATCTTCAGGAAACGGTTCTTGTCCGGTACCCCATCCAACTTCCTCATTTTCAGAGTTAAATGCAGCTAAAAATCTACAAATAGCTCTGTCATAATTTGGTTTTCCATCATCTAAAGTAGGAAAATTTGAAGTGTAAATTTCCACACCATCAGAATCAGCAATTAGATGATTATTTACTAAAAATTTATCTTGAAATAATGATATTATACTTTCCCACTTATTTTCAAATTCATTATACAACTTGTCAAAATGTTTATTAGACCCCAAGACCAATTCGTTGCAGTCATGAGAAAGAGAAATAGTCAAATTTGCCATATTATTAAATTTAAGATTAAATATATATAAAAAAATTAGACTTTCAAAATAGCTAAATCCTCCCCAAAAAAGTTCGACTTCACTCCTCTTGGCTCCAAAATTATTCTTGGGAATAACTTATTATTCTTGAAGATAATTTCTTGTTATAACATCCAAATCTTCATTGAAATAGTGTGACTTAACTCCTATGGGCTCCAAGGCAATTTCAAATTTTATTTGTTTTTACTAATAAATTAAATTAATTTCGTGGAACAACTAATTTAAATTTACCAAAAATGAAAAAATTATTAAGTGTTTTTGTTCTAGCCCTATGTATCTCTTGCTCACA
>Ga0206127_1001297_pt1 | contig 27604 bp, 32 predicted proteins | sample Helgoland_Spring_6_FD_148646 | JGI IMG/M metagenome (GOLD analysis project Ga0206127, IMG submission 148646) | Pelagic subsurface seawater microbial communities from Kabeltonne, Helgoland, North Sea - Helgoland_Spring_Bloom_20160419_1 | ecosystem: Environmental > Aquatic > Marine > Epipelagic ...
AAGTATTAAAGAATATGGAAAATGGGGTATTTAATAAAAGCTGAAAAATTACAAACCATATAGCGGCCGTTAGAGTCCAGTAGCTATGCTTATATGAAGTTAATTCTATTAATTTATCCCTCTCATCTTCAATACTTAATTTGCTTCCTATTTTTAATGCAGATTGAACAATAATTTCAAAAACTATAAATAAGATTACTAAAGCAAATAATTCACCAAACTGAGTTGACCAATCAGGCAAATTTTTGAAACCAATATAAAGATAAGATCCAAAAAATATGATTGTTGTTATAATCGACGCTATTAAAGTTTTTTCTTTATAAGATAAGTTCATAATAAAATCCTGTTAAATATTTTTAACATATGTTAAAAATATTTAACACTTAGTCAATTTAATTATGGCAAACAGAGTAATATTAATTTAGTTATATTTCATTAGTCGTAAATTTAGGAAAAAGTTCATGTTTAAAAAATTAACAAGTAGTATTTTAATTATAACGTTAATTGGCGGTTGCTCGGTTAGTGAGCCCACGTTTGATAGTACTTCTGAAGAGACGGCTGAAGCTTCACTTCAAGCAATGTTTCCAGATATTTCTTTTGATGATGATAACTTACCAGAGGGAGCCGATATACCTCCAGCAATTGATGCGCTCCTTTGTAATGGCATGAAGGTGGGGTTTGCTAATCTTGATAAAACTAAAGAAGAAATCGCTGCTTTAGTAAGAGAACCTTTTAATGGTATGACCGCAGCAGATATGGAAGCATTTGCGATTGAAAATGATTATGTTGGTTGCGTGAGCAATATGCTTGAGGGCATAAAAGAAATGGAAGAAGGCTTGAAGGGAATGGAAAAGGCTTTTGATGAGATGTAATTCTTTAAGGGAGCCATTTTAAATCAGTAAAATATTTGATTTTTAGTACTTTTCCTGCATAAATAGACAACAAAAATATACAAAGTTAAGGAGACAGCCATGCCCTCATTTACATTTATTGCTTTGGCAATCTTAATTGCTTTTTTTATAAAAAGTGGAATTCAAGTTGTACCCCAAACTCGAGAATACGTAGTTGAGAGGTTTGGTAAGTATACCAAAACACTTAAAACAGGCCTAAATTTTATTGTCCCCATCATAGATAAAGTGTCCAGTAAAGTAGATATTCTAGAAACACAATTAGATGAATTACGAATATCCGTTGTAACAAAAGATAACGTAGAAGTTGACCTAATTTCTGCTGTTTTCTACCGAGTAACAAATGCAGAAAAATCGGTATATAGAATTGACAATGTAGCTAATGCAATTGAACAAACCTCTAAATCTATAATACGATCGGAGGGCGGAAAATTAGATTTGGATGCATTGCAATCCTCCAGAGATTCAATGAATATACAAGTATATGAGCAGTTAAAAAAGGCAGCAGAGATTTGGGGTATTGAGGTAACTAGAGCCGAGATATTAGATGTACAGCTCGACGAAGAAACGAAAGAAGCTCAGAGGCAACAGCTAAATGCTGAAAGGAAAAGACGAGCTACTGTAGCTGAGGCTGAGGGCCAGAAAGAGACTATTGAACTAAACGCTGATGCGAATTTATATAAAGCTGAAAAAGAAGCTGACGCAATTAAGGTGAAAGCTGATGCTGAGGCCTATAAAGTAAAACTTTTAGCAGATGCTGAGGCAGAGCAAACTAAAGTTGTTGGTGATGCCATAAAGAAGCACGGGCAAGCAGCCGTTAACTTTGAAATAATGAAAAGGCAAGTGGACGGTCTGACAGAACTTGCTTCTTCAGGCCAAACCAAAACGCTAATAATGCCTTCAGAGATAACGAAAGTTCTTGGAGGAATTGAGCTGTTGGCGGAGTCGGTTAAAGGGAGTAAAAGTAAGTGATCCCTGATTTTATCTCAAACCTTGGCTCTACTGGATGGATAGCTTTAGGCGTTTTTTTGTTTATATGTGAAATAACCCTTTTTACAGTCGCGGGTACTGGTTTTGGCTATTTTGTGGCCACTGGGTTAGGCGCATTTGTAATAGGGGTTTTGTATAAAATTGAGCTGTTTGGCATTTCTACCAACTTAGGTTTTGTAATGCTTACATGGGCCATCTTAAGTTTACTGTCGGGTTATTTCTTTCAAACAAAATTTATTGATAGATTCTCAAAAAATAACGGGGAAGACTTAAACTCCCATTCATTAAGAGACGATCACTCACATGAGGGCAGCCAAGAGGATAAGGGCTAACGGAAAAAGACAATAACCCAGTCTAGCAATAACGGCAGATAAACTTAAAGAGTGTTTTCAGCAATATATTTTGATATTGTAGGAAGGTCCGTTTTTCCTTTAAACTCAAACCTACATTTTCCGAGCTGTGAAAACCAGACCTCAAGTTCAGCATCTAAGTCAAATGTTCCCGCCGTTTCTATAGAGAATGCAATAATATTCTTGTAGGGCAATGATGTAAAATCTTTTTTACTACCAGTTATTCCTTGTACATTCACCGAGATTATTCTTTTACTTGTGAACACAACCCCGTCGCGCATGGATTTATATGAATCTAGAATGCTTTCACCATCAATAAGAATGTGAGAAACCTTTGATGCATACTCATCATTTTGTTTTAATTTAAAAAAACTCTTATTTTTAAAGTCTATAGCCATTAGAACAAATCCTTGAGGTGTTTAGCTTTTATTTTAAGGTATATGCTTTAATTACAAAAGTATCTTTGAGCATATCAATATCAATCATATCAAGATTTTGGCTACCATCACTAATTTGAACAATTTGACGGATTTTTACCGTGGAGCCATCACGGGTCCATACCCCTCTGAACGCCCCTCCAACTACGCTATCAGCATCTATAGCACCGCGCCCAACTCCTGTAACAAATCCACTTGTACTCGTAACGTAACTTAAATTATAAGTAGCATACACGGTTCCGTAGACTCCCATTTTACCTGTTGCGCTTATGGTGGTGACCTTATCGCCAAGATCCACATTAGTAATCGTCATGATCGCATCGTCCTGACGTTTTGTAAGTTTTAAGGCATCATCATTTTTATGATGACCTGCGTATGCAGTACTAGAAAATGCTAGCATAACTAGGGCAATTATAAGATTTTTCATATCATGTTCCTTTGTCTTGTAGGCTTACTTCTTTGGTGATGAATTAGGCTGATACTTATAATAGCCTTCTACAGGTATCATCAGGTGTGCGTAATCAGTTCCTGCAAACATAACGTAGGGTGCGCCTGTTGTAAAATCTGTTGAAAAATTCTCAAGATTTGCTGGGTCTTTTGGCATCAACATAAGGTGCGGGCCAGACTCAATCCATTCTCCGGGTGTTGAGTCTTCTTTATTAAAAACTCCAGGTGTCGTATTATCTTCTCCCATATCCCCATTGAGCATCCACATATAACTATCTCTGTTCATTTTTGGTTTAGTGCCTGACATATATGCCATCATCCATTTCATGCCCTCGTCATCATGACATACAGCCATGGCTTGATGTGCGCTTTCCCATCCTTTTTTAGGTATGGGCCGGGGGTTGCCGCTTTGGCAGGTCCAGCCATTAGTACCTGCTCTTAGTACGTCTCCAGAGGTTCCAATTACAGATGCATAATCCCCAATATAGGATGGTGCCGCTGAGGTGTAAGCTTTGATTTGCCAATCGCTGGAGTTTCCTGCGTGCTCTTCACCTGCTTCATGGTGTCCAGCTAAAACGGGACTTGATATAGCAACTGCAGATAACGTTAATATTATATTTTTCATGATGTTCTCCCTTCAATTCTGGATATATAATTCATCATATTAAGGCAAATTGTCAAATATTTTTCTATTTTAATTAAAATTATGGTTGAAAAAAAAGTGCACCGTCTTCTAGAAATGTCCATATAAAGTATAAAAAAGTTAAAATTATTAATATGGAAAAGAATAGATGGAATAATGATTGCTTATCACTAAAACTTGAATTTTCTTTTATTATTTTCTTAAGACGAGCTTTTATTTGCTTTTCTTCCACATCTTCTAATACGGAGTCTATTTCGGAAGTAATATTTTTTTTGATAATGTAGTTTTTGCCCTCGATGAGAATAACCGCAAATATAATATAAAGAAATGTATCGTTTAAAAAATTATAAAAATTATAATCAAGATCAAAAAATATATTGATTGCATTTCCAATCATATCCTCAAGTAGTTCATACATGCTTAATTCTCCATGTTTACAACATATCGTGGTATACTAAGGGTTCATCGAGATTTGACTGGAAGTTCCTTTCAGATCTACCTTGGCATTCTTTTATAAATAAGAGTTAAAACTCTGATAATAAACTTGGCCTACAAAAATACTTTGTCAAGTAACTTAGTTGAACCATTACTTTTGTTTTAATTTGTCAGTTATAGTCTGGAGTAAATAATTTAAACTATATTACTCTTTCTAAGTTTTTCTATTTGTTCGGAGGTAAGGTCAAGAAGTTGCGTTAAAACCTCTTCTGTGTGGGAACCAAGTTTTTCTGGGCCAGTCCAACGGACTTCCCCTTGGGTTTTTGACATTTTTGGGAAAACATTTTGCATCTTTATAGATCCAAACCTTTTACTGGGTAAATCGATTAAGGATTGACGTGCTTTAAAATGAGGGTCTTCAATCATCTCTTTAGCTCTATAAACTTTACCAACAGGAACTGCATTTCTAATCATTATTTCTTCTATTTCGCTTATTGTTTTATCATTAGCCCATTTTTGAATAATATCGTCCAACTCTAATTGATGGGCACCACGCGCCGTGTGAGTGGCGTATTGGGGATTGACTGCGAGAGATGGCATATCCATAGCTTTTGATAAACGAGCAAAGATAGTGTCCTGGTTCGCCGCTATAATGACCATGCCATCTTTGCCATCATAAATATTTGAAGGCGCAATTGCAGGCAGATACGAGCCTGACCGTTCACGCGTGAAGCCCTCAATAGTATGCTCTGGCACTAGACTTTCCATAACTGTGAGCACGGATTCGTATATGCTCGCGTCAATAACCTGTCCTTCTCCAGTTTTCTCTCTATGGTGCAAAGCAGCCAAAGCACCAACTGTGGCGTAAGTAGCGGCAAGCGTGTCACCTAAAGATATACCCGCACGACTAGGTTTACGGTCAGGGTCACCCATAAGATAGCGTACACCACCCATTGCTTCTCCGACTGAGGCATAGCCGGGACGTTTTGAATATGGACCTGTTTGACCATAGCCCGAAACCCGGATCATTATGATTCTGGGGTTTATAACTTTAAGGTCTTCATAACTTAAGCCCCATTTTTCCATGGTGCCGGGTCTAAAGTTTTCTAATATGAAATCAGCTTCTTTTACAAGTTTCTTGATAATATCTTGACCGTCTTTTTCACGTAAATTTGCTGTTATACAGCGTTTATTACGTGCGCATACTTTCCACCAAAGAGGATACCCTTCTCGTCCCCAGGTTCTCATGGGGTCTCCCTTTCCAGGGGGCTCAACTTTTATAACATCTGCGCCCATATCTGCAAATAACTGACCGCAAAATGGACCAGCTATAAGTTGTCCCATTTCAATTACCCTAATGTCGGTTAATGGACCTTGTCGTTCAGATGTTTGTTTAGACATATTAGATCACTGCACCTTTAGTTCTACTGGAGCCCCTTTTGTGACCTTTCTTTTTCCACACGGGTTGTAAAGGTGCTGGGAGGCCAGTTTCTTTGAGACAATTTTTACGTAATGTTTCTATATCTGGACCATAATCGAAGATTTTAATCTTCCCTCGTGCTTTTGACATTTCCTTACGAAGCGATTTGGTCTCTTTGACATTGACCTTTCCGCTACTAGACAGAACTACGCCATAGTCTCTAGCCCCTTTCTTGGAAATTAAGCCTTGTTTAAGCTCTTTTGACAATAGATCAGGATCGCGGGTTAAAGGGTCGCCCCAACCTCCTCCGCCCCATGTTACATAATGCAAGAGATCTCCTGCTTCCACATCAATACGATCTACCTTTGCACCTAATACCACTTTTTTCCCATTAGCTTTTTCAAGTTTCTTGAATGACCTTTCTGCCGGTAAGCCCCCATTAACTCCCCATGGAGGAATGAACCAACGGTCATCGTGAATAGAAATCTGACCATCTTGGGTAAATCTATAAACCATATTAATGCCATTACCTCCGCGGAAATGACCTGCCCCTCCAGAGTCTATTTGAGACTCATATGTTTCAATTACCATTGGAAAATAACGCTCTAAGAACTCATTCGGAACATTGGTAAAACCAGGCCATAGAGAGTGACCATCAGGACCATCTCCAAAAGGTTTCCCTGGTATTCCCCCAAACCCGATTTGAAAAAGTTGAAACCAATCATCGTTTTCATCAAAACCAGAAAACATTAAATGCGGACTAGAAGAGAATCCCGCTGCACACATGAAATCAGGAGTTTTTTGGCCTAAAAGAGCTCCGAGAATATCAAAAATACGACCCAAGGCATGAGTTCTACAGGATAATGCAGCTGGGTAGTTAGGTTTTAATAATGAACCCTGAGGAATTTTAACTTCTACAAGATCATAAAAACCGTCATTAAAAAGTACCTGTGGATCAAAAACCATGATCATGTAAATACCAAAGAACATTTTAAACATATTTTCATTTAGAAAGAAATTAATAGAGTATTCTGATTGGGGGTCTGTACCATCAAAATCTAGGTAGACCTTTTCACCTTTTCTGTGCATAGTGCACTTGATTTTGAATGGCCCATTGCCATTACCATCATCACAAATGTAATCCTCAAAGCTTACCGGCTTCTCTCCTATTGACGTCATTATAAGATGCTTCATCGCACGATGATTGCGAGCTAACAATTCATCAAGTGCCGAATTGTAAATATCATCACCGAAGCGTTCGCAAATTTCTTCAACTCTTAAAGCTGCTACTTTGCAAGCCGCTACAATCGCATGAAGATCAGCCTTATACCATTCTGGCATACGACTCTGATGCATAGCAATTTTAAGGATATCTTCTTGAAACTCCCCTTTTCGATATAATTTAACAGGAGGCATTCTTAAGCCTTCCTCAAATATTGATTGTGCGTCATTGGGGAGAGATCCGGGAACTTTTCCGCCAATATCAGTCATATGACCAAACATGGCAGCCCATGAGATAATTCTTCCCTTTCGGTATATTGGCATAATAACGAGCTGATCATTGTTGTGACTTATAGCTCCTTCGCATGAGTAAGGGTCGTTAAGTAATATAACATCACCTTCCTCTATATCTCCTTCATGCGTTTTCAAAAACCCGTCAATAAAAGACCCAAATTGCCCAACAACCATTTTTCCATCTCGGTTTGCAATTAAAGGAAATGCATCTCCTTGTTCACGAATCCCTGGGGACAAGGCTGTACGAAAAAGAGTAGCATCCATTTCAACGCGAGCGTTTCGAATTGCATTCTCTATTAGGTCTAAAGTAATAGGATCAACGTTAGCTGAGCGAAGTTTCTTTTTATTGGTTTCAATGAGATTAGCCGCCATTTTACTCTCCTATTTCTTGCTTGGGTTGATGATAATATTACCGAATTTGTCAATTTTTGCTGAACAATCAGCGTGAACTAAGGCCGTTGAGTCCATCTCGATAATTATTGCGGGGCCTTTTATTTTGTCACCTGCACGTAATTTATCGCGGTCATAAACACCTGCTTTTTTCATTTTACCATTTATATATATTTCTGTTGTGCGCATCTTGGCTGCTTTTGGATTTCCGTCCCCCCGTTTAACTTTTTGAGCGGGTAATTCCAATGACTTACCAAGTGCTACGGCTCGAAGATTTACAATTTCATGTTCTGCGTCCATATTAAATGTAAACATTCTTTTATGTTCAGCATCAAAAGCATCACAAAGTTTTCCAAGCCCTAAATTTGAAAAACCTTTTATATTTACTGTCATAGGTATTTCAAATGCCTGTCCATGATAACGAACATCTGCTTGGAATGAGATGCTAATATCTTTCTTTTTTGTACCTTCAGCTAAAAGCTCAGCTGATACCTGTTCGCCCATTTCTTTAAGTATATTGTTTATCTCATCTGAGTTAGTCTGAGACCTTTTTTTAGAGTGAGATCGAGAAAGCTCGGCTCTTGAACGCGTGGTGGCGTCGCCAACGGCGCATAATACGCCTGGCGACCGTGGTACTATGACCGGCCAAGACCCCATAAGCTTAGCAACTGCGTTTGAGTGCAGTGATCCAGCCCCTCCGAAGCCCATTAAGGCAAAATCTCTGGGGTCGTAGCCTTGTTGCACAGATATCATTCTTAAAGCGCCAAACATGTTTTCGTTAACAATATCTATGATCCCCGCAGCAGCAGTGTATACATCTAACCCTAACGCATCTGCTACCTTTTTAACTGCTTTTTTTGCTGCTTTACGGTCTAGTTCAAATGCTCCGCCTAGAAGTTCTTCTGGAAGGTAACCCAAGACAACATTAGCATCAGTTACTGTTGGTAAATCCCCTCCTTTTGAATAACAAGCTGGACCAGGCACTGCACCCGCACTTTCAGGTCCTACCCTGAGAGCCCCTGTTAGTTCTGGAACATGAGCAATTGAGCCTCCACCAGCACCTACTGTCTTAACATCCAAAGAGGAAGCTCTAACAGCCAGATCGCCAACAGAAGTATTACGCACTAGACGTGGCTCAAAATTTTCAATTAGTGCAACATCAGTTGAAGTTCCTCCAACATCAAGAGTTAATATGTTTTTGTACCCAGCTGACTTTGCTACCCATAAAGCCCCTGTAACTCCACCGGCCGGTCCAGACATAAGTAAATTAACAGGAGAGACCTGCGACTTTGCGGCACTCATTAAACCCCCATCTGAACGCAAAAGGCTCAATTGACCACTCATGCCCATTTTACGTAGTTCAGTTTCAAGATTCCTAACATAATTTCCAACAACTGGTCTTACTGCGGAGTTTGCAACGGTGGTTAGCGTTCTCTCGTATTCAAACATTTCGGGTAGTATTTCATGACTTATAGAAATTGATAAATCAGGGAATATTTTTTTTGCAATTCGGGCAACCTGTTTTTCGTGTTTTCCATTTGTGTAAGAATTCATAAGACATATTGTTATGGCTTCTGGGTTTTGTTTTTTTAATTTTTTAAGTGCTTTTTCAACTTGATCTTTATCAACCTTGCGGATTTCTTTTCCGTGAGCACTCATTCGACCTGAAACTTCAATTGTATCCTCTAATGCTGCTAGTGGCTCTGGCTTAGGCCAGATAATCCATGCTGCAAGACCGCCAGGAACAAGAGATCTCGCAATTTGCATTATTTGACGATACCCTTTGGTTACAATCAATCCAACACGGGCTCCTTTACCTTCAAGCATGGCATTGGTTGCGACAGTTGTTCCATGTAAAAAATAATCAATTTTATTGGGCTCTATTCCAGCGATGTTACAAATATCTTTTGTGCCACCAACAACTGCGCGCGAAGGGTCGTCAGGAGTAGAAGGCACTTTAGTTTTATGAGAGGCTCCTGTTTTATCATCAAACAATAGGAGGTCCGTGAATGTTCCTCCAACATCAACACCTAATCTGTAACTCATAAACCTATCCTATATTATTATATTGCTCGACTTAAATTTTCAGGAAAACTGCCTGCACGGCTTACCATGCCTGGTAATGTTTTACCCATTTTTTTACTCAACCATTGAGAGGTGCTAATTAACTTGTTTAAAGACAAACCAGTGTCAATTCCATTACGGCCGAGCATATATACAACATCCTCTGAAGGTACATTGCCTGTTGCAGATGGAGCAAAAGGACATCCTCCAATGCCACCAATGGAAACATCTATACTGTTAACCCCGCATTCAATTGCAGTATATACATTAGCTAACCCAGTATTTCTAGTATTATGAAAGTGTGCACGAAGCGGCATAGTTGGCAATTCACTTTTTAGCTGTGAAAAAAGTTCTTTAACTTTCCAAGGATCTCCAACACCTATAGTATCAGCAATTGAAATTTCATCAGGGTTAGAAAAAGCAATTTGTTGAGCCATCTCAACAACAGCACCTATCTCAACCTCTCCTTCAAATGGGCAGCCAAAAGAAGCGGCTATCGTTACATTTACCTTACGTCCTTCAGACTTAATTTTCTTTACCATTGAGGAGGCCATCTTAATAGAACTATCCCGAGTTTGGTTTTGATTTTTTTTTGCGAATGTATCTGTTGCAACAACCACTAAGCCTATTTCATCTATTTTTGTATTGAGCGCCCGATCTACGCCCCGTTCATTCATTGCAAGACCTATATATGTCAAATTATCCTTTTCTGGAAGATTATTGATAACAGCTTCAGCGTCTGCCATCTGGGGAACATATTTTGGGTGTACAAAACTTGCAACCTCTAAGCGTTTTACGCCTGTTTCTATCGATCTATTAATGAGATCTATTTTGTCCTCAGTCGTAAAAATTACAGATTCATTTTGCAGGCCATCGCGGGCTGTTACATCAACAATTTCAATATTCTGTGTTTTAATCATCAAAGAAGTTTGTTGAGAGCGATAGCTCTCAACACCCAATACAATAATTCAATTTAAAAATTATATGCTACTTCGACACCAAAGCGTTGTTGTGCTCCTGGTGCTAGAAAAGACCCCCCAAACTCTGGAGCAGGAATAACTTCTTCAAGAATATTTTCATTTGTTAAATTTTGTGCGAAAGCTGTTATTGACCAAGTATCGGTTTTCAAACCTGCTCGCATGTCAAGTGTCAGATAACTATCTCTCTGAGAATTAACGAAGTTACCTGTACCCAGAAAACCTGCACCAGGACCAAAACCTGCAGCTGGATTTCCTATTTCAAATAACGGATTAAATATAGTTGCTCTGTCACCACCTTGTACAGTATGAAACCATGTTGGCCCGATGATTTGTGCATCAGCTCTCACTAAGAAATTTATTCCATCCGTAATCGGGTAACTAAAATCCCCACCGAAATTGAGAGTGTAGTCGGGTGTGTAGGGAGACTTATTTCCTACTGTGTCTGTACGAGAGCTATTAGCTTTTATTTCACTATCAGTTACATTAGCTCCAAAATATAGGTTTAAATTATCTGTTGCAGATAACTCCGCTCCAAACTCAGCACCCATAATCTCAACTTCGTCTATATTAGACACTACTCGTAAAAGTCCAAATCCACCCACAAAGAATTCAAAGAATTGCATGTCTGTGACATCAGTATAATAACCTGCAGCTGTCATTTTAAGTCGACCATCTAGAGCCGAGGTTTTAAACCCTGCTTCGAAAGAGCTTGATTTTTCTTTTTTATAGTTGTCTGAAATAACAGGTAGTGCACTTCCAACTTGGGCAGCGAAGTTAGTGCCAGATACGGAAGAAATCAAACCATTGTTAAATATATTAACAGTCGCGGCACTCCCAGAGTTATTAAAACCTCCTGCTTTAAAGCCAACCCCCCAACTACTATAAACTGTAGTGTTGTCAGCAGCATCCCATGTAAGTGAAAATTTCGGCTGTAATTGTTTAAAGGTTTCCTCTTTGTCTGGAATAATACCAGCGGGGTTCACCAATGGAGAAAGTCCAGCATTGAGTGGATCAGCTGTTGCGGGGTTAAAGTCAAGATCAATAAAACTCTGCCGCGCCCCTGTAGGCACAAGACTGGAAACCTCGCGTTTCTCAACATCATATCTTAAGGCTACAGATGCCTCAAGTGTATCTGACATTGCGTAATCAGCTGAACCAAACACTGCATAGACAGAACTATCAAAGTCATCATATGCGAGTGCAACAGTCCGGTTATCACCATTTAATTGGTAAAGACCTCTATTTACAGCACCGCCGCCATCTCGATTTGTTGAAACGCCCACCTGTCTATCAATATCTAACAAATAGCCACCAACCATCCAACTTAATGGACCGTTAGTATTTGATGCTAGGCGCAATTCAGCACTAATGTCAGATTGATTGCGAAGCTGCTCTTGTATTCCATCACATGTGGAAGGAGTGTATGCCCCTAGAAAAGAACCGTTTGGCGCAAAAATTACACCAACTGGTATCTCACCAAAAAAAGTTGGTGATGGAAGTGGGAAACCCGCAAGATCAGTTACACTTTGCTGGCATACCGAGTCTGCATTGAAAAATCCGAATGCGGCTGATGTTCCGTCTGCGACAAGGTTGTTTTCTATATCACTATACAGTGCCCAACCTGTAAGCGTGGAGCCATCCATTTCATAATCAAACTTTGCCGAAAGCTCTACTGCAGTTTGGTCGTTATCAGATGTGACGTTAGGTTGGAAAACAAAAGGATGCTCGTTTACGTCAAGGTTTGCGGCTGTGACGGTCGTGATGTCTGCAAAGGTCGGTAGATGAAAGTTCGCATTAAAAACGATTGAGTTAGCGTCTATTTCACCGTATCTTCCCTTAACGTCTACAGTAAGTTGATCGTTAGGACTGTATACAAGTCGACCATTGAGATTATAACTTTCAGACGCATCAATAGTAGGAGAGTCTCCTAAATAGCTATTGCGGTAATATCCGTCCGATGTACGATAATCACCTGAGATTCTGTAGGACATGTTATCCGATAAAGGACCTGAAATGCTTCCTTTGATTAGCGTTGTATCATCTTCTGCATAACTTGCAGTAAAACTTCCAGAATTTTCATTTCCCGGTGTTTCTGTTGTTACAATGATTGCGCCAGCAGCGGCATTTCTTCCATAAATAGCACCCTGAGGGCCTTTAAAAACTTCAATTTGCTGTAGATCTGTATATTCACGATTAAATGCTGCAGGGTTGGTATATAAAACGCCATCAATAATGAAAGCGAAGCTGTTTTCAGCGTCTCTTGCTCCATTAATTCCACGTATGTTAACCTGAGTATCTCCTGCTTCTGCCGCGTTTACTAATGTAACTCCGGGAGTTAGGCCGATAAAATCTTCAACTCTTTCTACGCCAGCTTTTTCAAGGGTTGCCCCTGTTAAAGCGGTCACAGATCCCGGTACGTCAAGAATATTTTCAGCTTTACGACGAGCCGTAACTATTATTTCATCCTCAAAGCTTGCTTCATTCGATTGAGCATTCGCGGGGGCTGTAGATAAGACCATCGACAAGGCGGCAGTAGACATCGCTATAATTTTGAATGATTTTGTTTGTTTGTTTGCTAATTTATGCCCAGCCATATTTTTCTCCCAATTTCATCTCTCTGCGGATGAATTTTTAAATAATTTGGATAGATTAAGAAGTATCCATGTTTGCTAGTAGTGATTTAATTATATTATTGTATACAATTTATGAGTAAAAGTCTAGTTCATTATTACCCAGTTTTGATTTCACCTTTTAAACCTCCCGGCATATAACCATCATAGTATCGACTGCTAGCTGCTAGTATGTGAACGCGCATTATGCTTTCAGCTAAGACACCATTTTTTATTTTAATTGCGTTCACTAATTCTTTATGATGCTGATTACTTCGCATCACATCCTCAGGTGTAAATTGAGCAGCAGTTCTAACTACTACGGCTTGCTCAACAAAACGAGAGATAGTCTCCTTTAAACGGGGGCTGCCTGAGGCTGCAAATATTATTTCATGAAACTCACGGTTTAAAGATAGAAATGAACTCATCATATCATTGCCGGCTTTATTGGCAATTTCTTCAATATCTATTACAATTTTAGATAAACCTAGTATTTGTTTAGGTGTTGCGCGCTCCGCAGCTTTGCGGGCAGCTAAACCTTCCATCATCGAACGCATTTCAAACATATCAATGATATCCTCGCGGCTCCAGTCTATTACGAAAGCCCCTCTATTTGGTTCAATACGAACAAAATATTCTAATGCCAGTCGACGCAATGCTTCACGAACAGGAGTCCTACTGACGCCACACTTTTGAGATAATTCACTTTCGCTCAGACGTGAACCAGGAGCATACTGTTCCTGTATGAGTAGAGTACGAATTTTTTCGTATGCGCGCTCCGATGCACCAGACATAGGCTACCCTTTTTAAAAGCAATGTTTGCATATTAGTCCAAAAAATGTATTTTTGTATACATATTTATGAAAAATAAAGTGATCTTATGGAAGAATCGGCAATAGAAAACTATAAAAAGGTATTTAATACTAATCTCAAGTTTGGTAAATCACCTGCCCTTATACTTATTGATTTTGTCGAGGCTTATTTCAATGAAAAGAGCCCACTATATGCAAATGTTGATAATACTCTGAAGAGCGCTGTTAAAGTCAGAGAAGCTGCGCGTAAAGCTTTGGTGCCTGTAATATATACGCGTGTTGTTTACCAATCAAGCATGGCTGATGCTGGTAAATTTTATGAAAAAATTCAAGCATTGGAGGTTTTCAAGGAAGGCTCTAATTTAGGGAAGTGGATGAAATGCCTTTCACCAGAGGCAAATGAATTGATCATTACTAAACAATACCCCAGCGCTTTTTTTGGAACTAGCCTAGCATCTACCCTGCGTACGTTAGGTGTGGACAGTGTATTTTTAACGGGATTAACAACGAGTGGATGTGTTAGGGCGAGCTGTGTAGACTCTTGCTCTAATGGATTTACTACATTTGTAGTCTCGGATGCGTGCGGTGACCGTCACTCTGACCCACACAAAGCCAACCTATTTGACATGCAGGCTAAATATGCTGAGGTAATAAATGAAAAACAGGCAATAGATTACTTTACTGGATTAGTTTAAGAAAAAATGGATAGCTACAGCCAGCCCCTAAAGCTGATAATTTGCATTGTAAAAATTGTCTCTTTGTTGTTTTTTCATTCCAATAGTTTGGTCCATAAAACTATTTCTATCTTCTCTACATTTAAAAACCCATATGCAGAACGAGTTAGTTGAATGGTAGATTGCTTTAAGTTCGTCATCAATTTCACAAATATTTTTTGGAACTTTGGTTTTGATACAAAGCATATCTATTGAACCCTTGCCTTATAGGTTTATTTTTATTTTTTTATATCCATTTAAAATGAATGAAGCAGGCTCAAACTTGGGGGGGCCAAATGTACCCATTGCATTATTCGAGAATCCATATTGCTCTTTGGGAAGTCCTAGGAAATTAGTATCAAATTCTTGATTTCCATTAACATCTATAAACAAGCTAATTGCATATGCTCCATTCGGTATTTCGTAGGTATCTTCATATGAACCACTAGAGACTTGCACTCTTACTTTCTTTATAACACCGGGCTGTGGATCTGATTTATCAACATTGTATGTTTCGAAGACTTTTTTAGAGTCAAAAATTGCTAAATTAAGTATTCCTGGCTTTGAAATACCATGGAGTTCGATTTCTAAATTTGCTGCATGCGATTTAAACGAGACAAAAACTAATAATACACAATATAGAAATTTCATTTTTTCTTTCTGCAAGACGTTTTAAAAATTAAAAGATATTAAATATCTGTTTTTTTACCCCAAGTATGGACCGTGACCCCCTTGTCAAAACCACCCTCAATTATATCTTTTGTTGCCTCACGAATGCCAGTTTCAATTCTCCATTGAAGATATTTTTGCTGGTGACATAAAGATTCCCACTCTTCAATAAGAGTGTATGTAGAGGTAGATCTATCTGCGAATACCTCTACTTTCAGGCAACCCTCAAACGCCCGTGTATCATCTAACACTGCTTTAAAGATATTACCTAGATCTTCAAACTTACCTTTCGCAGCTTTGAAATTTAAAATGACTAATTCTGCCATTTGGTATCCTTTCTAATCAAATAATAGCTAACTCTAATCTTCAAACTTCCTTGACACTTCAATTCGTACCTTTCCATCAGTACCCTCAAGGGCTTTTGCGATAATCTTTTCAATATCATCCGTAGGAATATTTTTATTCTCAGATAACTCAGACAGAACTTCGTCTACAATTTCTTCAACATTTATCTCTAATTCTTTATTTGAATTCTTATTTTTGGCATTAACTTTTACGATAATCTTTTCATCTTTTACATCAATAAAATCTTTTATTAATGTAAAAAGAGGAAAATTTTCATCTTTTACATCAAAAGTTTCTATGTCTTTTATATCTTTTTGAAGTTCAATAGTATGCAATTCCATATTATTTCTTTTTGGTTGTGAAATAAGCTCTGCAACGATAATTGAACCACCAATTAAGGCCCCTATAATTATTGCTTGTATATATTTATCATTCATTTATTTTCTTTCTCTAATTATCATAAGCCTGAATTCTTTTATGAATAAAGTTTGTTAATTTTCAACATTAAATAATTTATTATAAAGCCTCCATTCGCCCTCAAACTTAATAAAAGATAAGGTATCTAAAAAGGTTATACCTAAATATTTATCTCTAATTTTTACTAATGCTGTTGTACCCTCTTTTTCTAATGAGAGTATTTCAAAAACTACATCCTCACCTTTTTCTTTTGGTGAGGGCTGTTGAGATTCTACAAAACCAGCAAAATCATCTACTGACATTTCCATAAAATCCCCATGAAGATACCCAACCACCTTTGCATTGCTATGAAATACTTGTTTTACTTTATCGGGGTTAGACTCATTCATGCTATCAATATAAAGTTGAATCACATTTCTAATTTGTTCGCTATCATCCATTTTTTATACCTTTGTGTCAGCTGCAGTGTTTATCCCCGAAATAATCGATGGTGCATTTTGTTACTTTCCCTTCGTTATCGGTCCATATTTCATCCCCGAAATAACCGGTGGTCCCGTGTAATGTGTTGCCATCTTCACTAGTGCAGTGTTTATCCCCGAAATAATCGATGGTGCATTTTGTTACTTTCCCTTCGTTATCGGTCCATATTTCATCCCCGAAATAATCTGTGGTCCCGTGTAATGTGTTGCCATCTTCACTAGTGCAGTGTTTATCCCCGAAATAATCGGTGGTGCATTTTGTCTGTGCATAAATATCAGAAGATAAAATAATAATCATAATGGCTAAGAGCAAATAACGCATAATTAAATTCTAGCCTGTTTCATTAACAGACTCAAATTTTATCTTAAACACGTTAACTTTGTTCCCTTTCGTCCATATTAACCGCTGCGAGGAGTATTAGACCTGCAAATATTCCTAAATTTTTAACGAAATTTTGAGTTTCATGCTTTGCATCAACACCTTCATAAGCGTTCCAAAAGTCGTGTAAATTTATGTTAATTAATAGAGTCATCACAGCAAAACCTAGAGCACAAAAAACAACTTGTTTATTCAGAAGAAGACTTATGCTTCCAATAATTTGGGTAAAACCAGCGATTGCTAATAAAATTGGAACCATAATCATATTATGGGTTTCCATAAGTGCCACATGATAATCCCAAGATGTAAATTTTGCTATTCCGGGCGCAAGAAAGTATAATGCTAACAATACTCGCCCAATATGAATTAATATATTTTTCATTAGTCACCTAAATTGTGTTTGTTTTTCTAAAACTATTATTGACTTTTTTAAAGTATTTGTAGTCAGACACTCAGGATAAACCAAATAAACCATTTTTCCTTATTTTCTGTAACTAAGAGCTGCACCGATTGCAACGCCTAGCGCGATCCATACGGGTTCATTTGTTGCGGCAAAAACTGTAACGCCTATTGCTGTCCCAATACCAATAAAGGCTCCAGAATTAATAGAATTTTTTAGTTTTTTCACGTCATATTTTCTTTTTTTATCTTTACAAACTTGCTAGAAATCTGTTGTTGCAGATGACTTACAAATCGTATCCCATATAAACTAGAAGATGAGAAATTATGATAAGTAGCATCCAGCATCCAAAAAACATTTTAACCCACCTCCGCTTAAAGAATGGTATCTTCTCGTTTTCTGACACTTATTTTACTTCCCTAATTTTTGTTCATAAATTTTTTCATAGAAAGAGAAATAATTGCTATTAAGAAAAATACCGTTCCAGCATCATGGAGACCATCGATACCAAACAAACTTTCAGATAAGTACATTGCTATCGAAAGAATTATTAAAACCCAAAATTCATATTTTTTTATAAACTTAATCATTTTTTAAAACTACTCTACCGTGATTGATTGATTTTGTATGTAACGGGTTTCTTATTTTTCACTTTTAAAAACTGCTAAACAAGTTGCGATCCATAGAACAAGATAAAGAGGAAGGATGTGTTCCGTTCCAATTCCAAAAAACATCTCACCAGATAAACTCCCTATAACGAGAATTCCTTGAAGTAAAACAAGTGTTTTTATTGATATATTAAATTTCATCTTTGTACCTCAAAACTGTTACATACATAATCATTCCACCGTTACGGAGTTGTTTATAAGTGTTATTGGGCGATTTTCCATTAGCTCCAAAGACTTTATCGCTCTTTTTTTTAGCGGATTACTTACTTTTCTAAAACTAATGTTCTCTGTTGGGCTTTAAGCATTAAAGGGCATAATGCGATCACGCTTAATAGAAACTTCATAATTTCCCCTTCAAAAGTGCGTAACCTATTAAGCCGGAAATAATTTCTATAAATAGATAAAAAATAAAGATTGGACTGGGCAAACCATCAATTAAGATGCTTGCAACTCTTCCTAAAGCTATCCCAGTCATGAAGATTGTTAAACTCCATAGAGCAGGTAATTGAAGATTAGAGTTATATGCACCTATTATCCAAAAAGTTACTAAGGCTATATATAAACCCGAAATTGCTCTTAAAATATTTAATAAATTTGTATTGGTTACTTCTATTTCATACAAAAAAGGCATTGTTAGGCTTGGTAAAAATCCATATCCCAAAGAAGCAGAAAATACACCAATAGCAACAAATACTAAAAAAAAGGATTCTTTTTTTATAATAATCTTTCCCTACAAAATGAGTTTAATTTAATTTTCCATAATCTCAGAATAAATAGAAATCGCAACCCTTATCTTCATGAAGACATTCAATAAGGTTAAAGATTATTTGTTGTCTCTTTGAATAGGGTTGGTGATAGGTGAGGTTGTTCGATTAAGTCTCTAATGTGAACTCTAAAACTACACCCCCTTTGATTACTCCACCGTATCCGATTGCTCCAACCAAGTCTCTTTTTCTTACCCCTAGTTACTTTTCCGTTACAAACATTATTGTATTCCGTTACCGTGCTATTGCTCCGTAGACTTTTATCTTTTGAGTTGGAATCTCAACTCCAGAGATTTTATATCGAGCAAACATATCACCTTTTTCAAAAGATGCTTTTGGCATTTTCGAAACGTATCCATTTTTATTAATAATCTCATTTTCTGAGTAAGTAATTACTGTCACTAAGTCGGTGGTTTGGAGAATATATTTAATTGCATTTCTATTACCAATATTTTTGATGATTTCATCAGCAATAATATTGGATGGAACAGGGTGTTCAAAAGTAAATTTATTTTTTTTGCCTTTGCTTCCCCTCAATAATTTCCCTTTTTTTAAAAGACCTAAATCTGCTATGTGTTTATAACATTTCGATGTAATTAAATACTCGTTTCTTGCTAAACTATATTTTGCAACGTAATTTAGTATCCCATATCTTATTGATGAGTTATCTATAATTCGTTTATTGCCATAGTTTTTTTTATCTTCAAATCTTTTTAATATTCCATCAGTTTCAAGGATTGAAATAATTATACTGCAAATATTTTTTTGAAGATCGTTCATATTAATCTTATTTTTATCTATTTTGGTATGATGTTTAAAACTAATGACTAAGGTTTACTTATAAAGTATTATTACACAGTATGTCATGTAGGTATGTCGGATAAAGGTATTCCAAGGATGTAATGGTCTACGAGAACATAACCTCCCATCATATAAATGAGGAGATACCAAACAATTGCCACTATGGGTGCAAACCAGTGACGATTCTTCCATTTGCGCGCGCTTTCAGCAACATTTCGCTTTTTCCCCCACTCAAATGGTGAGTTATACTGCAACCACAGTTGAATATATCCAGGGGCACAGAGCAGAACCCAAAAATAATATAACAGTGTTTTCAAAGTTACCTCCTTAGGGGGTGTTTTGTGCTGCACATTGAATTAGTACAAGTGTTTTTAGTGATATTCATTTCGATATTATTCAGTTTCATCGGGATTTTAGGACTAATGCTGAAATTACCTATACTTACTTTCTATTTACTATATTCTTTCAACTAAAGTTAACTTCATATAAAAAAGATCTCATCATTTCTGGGTCTTCTTCGCGTATAATCTAGTTTTGTGTCATATGTCCTACAAACAATAAGAATTTATCTTTAATAACATATTTAGCGCCAAGTCGGAGTTTTGTGTAAAATATTTTCACTATTAAGAAATTCAGTTGGATCGACTTTGGATGGAAGTTCAAGTTTTTTCTTAGTTTCTTTATTTCGAAGAAACTCGGTTTCATTAAACGGTGTGTTCCCCTTTTTACAAAGGGTTCCCACATACACTTTTCCTTTTTCATAAGGTTCTTCAGATGATCGATGGCGGTATTCATTAACTGCCTTGCAATTGGTACAACAGTAGGTGCTGTCAAAAATTATAGTTTGAGGGTTTTCTTTGTATCGCATGTTAGGAGTACCATTTTTGTTCATATGCAACCATTCTTTTCTTGCGACTTGACCACTTATGAACTCTTGAAAGTTTTCTTCTGCTCCACACCAGTAGCACACCTTTATGCCAGAAACACCTTTCAAAACTCCAAAACCGTTTTCTCTTACTTTTCTTACTCTATCTTTCTCTTTTTGCTGTTCTCTTTTTACTTTATCTTTCTCTTTTTGCTGTTCTCTTTTTACTTTATCTTTCTCTTTTTGAAGTGCCCTTTCTTTTTTGTTTTGTGCTTTTATTTTATTGTCGTTTTTCTCTGCCCATTTTTTATATTCTGGTGATTTTTTTCTCTCTATTGTGTCTGTAATAAATTTAAAAGTCCCTCCGATTAATAACCCTAGTGTGACATAAACTAAGAGAAGAATAATAAATAAAACAACTAAACCGAATAGAACAATTTGCCAGGACATCTCGCCAGTGGAAATGAGTTCTGTTACATCCTCTCCTAACCATTTAATTGTTATTCCTATTCCGACTGGTAAACTAACAAGATTGATTACCTTACGAGAATTAGACTGTATTTTATTGTATATATCTTCCGGTGTCTGATGATCTTTTGGCACTAGGTTTCCCCTTGATATAGACTATTTCTATTTTTTTTAAATTATAATGCTGTTCAAATGCTTTTAAGTCTACTTAATTTTTTAAATTCGCGATAGAAATAAACAGGTAGTGGAGAAATTGAGATAGGGGATACCTCAACTATGTCTGGTCGGTTCAATCGTTCCTCTCTTACCTTCCCTTTTTTATAGATACTGAATGCGTGAGTTGCCTTGAACTCTTTACCTGAGTGGGTGAGGAGACCTTCCTCCCTGAAGACTTTTGCAATCTTCAAATAGGAGAGAGGGGGTAAGAAACTTTCTCTATATTTTCTTACCCTTGAGAATAAATACTCTTGATATTCACTATATGGGGTATCCCACAATCTACTAGATTCTACACTAACACTGAAGGATATGAGTGCGTTTTGGGGGTAAGATAAATTGACTTGTTCCTCATTCAACTGTGACGGAATGGTTTGGAACAGGGTAGTATTGTTGCCCCCTCCATTCTCAACCATTTCTAATCTTTTTTTTTAGGTTTTCCACCCTTATGAAACTCAACAGTGCCTGACTTTATTCTTCATCCTTGAAATTCTAATTTACTTTTTTGACATTCTAAAACCAGTTGGTATTTTCGCAAAAGAATCTTCGATATCTCCGTTAAATATAAAAAACTCTCCATCGTTTGTTTTTTTATCTAAGTTATAGACCCTGTATAAAAAGAAATTATTACGGTTTTTTTGTGAAAAAAGTAACTCTCTTGGACTGATATAAAAATCTGTATTGATGTTACCTCTGGTTGTTTTTACCTCGATATATCTAATCTCTCCATTCTCATTAAATGATTTAATATCGTAACCAGCACCATCTCCTTCAACTTTTGAAACATGAACTATTTTTCTTGCGAGGTCTTCTCTGTTCTTGGATATCAAATACTCTTGCTCGTGCTTTATAACTAACTCTTCACCAATACTTCCCAATTTTCTATTTTTTGCTTCTTTGAGTGCATAATCAGGAGATTTAGTGGTTCTAAAAGTTTCTTTGGTCGTTCCTATTTGCTTTGAATTAGGTAATTTATCTACCAGGTTAATTTTTCCTAATACTGCTTCTTCGGTGGGCACTAAATGGTTATCTTTGTGGTCTTGTTCATAGGAATCTATGTCAATCAACTGCCATTGAAAATAGACTGGTTTCTCTCTTTCATTGTCGTGGTTCAAATATTTCAATCTTCCTAAATATTGATAGTCACATTTTTTTTCTTCCCTCAAAAAAAGATATATATTGTTTGTGTTTTCGTTATGACTTATTAATGTCCTAATTACCTTGTTTTCAAAAGTTTGACTTGGTTGAGACTGCCATGACAAAACCCCATCTTGCGTAACCCCCTCATCGAACTCATGATCACCTTGCGATTGTCCGTAAGTTACAAAGAACACGAAGTCATCTTCTCTATTGGGAATCTTTATTATGCCATGTAGACCCCAAGTACCTGCCTGAGGAGTGAAGGTTGTTTCTGGAGCAAATATTCCATGAACCTCTTCTCTTGAATATAAGTCTTTTAATCTAAGTTTTCTCATAATCTAATATTTTTGCTCACTTGGTATAACCCCCCTTACTCCTCCTCGAGGATCGTCCACATCTCCTTTGTATCTTGGAATAAGATGAATATGCGTATGATTTATTGTTTGACCCGCATGCTCTCCACAATTTATACCTACATTAAATCCATCAGGAGAATATTTTTCTTGAAGATAGTTCTTTCCTAATAAAATTAATTCATTGAAACCGTCTAGTTCTTTTTTAGATGATTCAAAATAATTTGAATATACCCTGTGAGGAACAATTAAAAGGTGCCCTTTGCTAACAGCAAATTTATCTTCAATAACAAAACCGACCTTATTTTCAAATAATCTTTTCCTGTTGTCTAAAAAAGGATTTGTCATAAACCTACCCCGTTCCAAACTACTCCACCGTTACAGATTTAGCAAGATTACGTGGCTGGTCAACATCCGTACCCAGATGAACGGCGGAATGGTATGCTAGTAATTGAACTACAATTGTAGCTATAATAGGTGAAACAAAGTCACTTGATTCTGGCATTACTATAATATTATCACTTAATGAACCAGCTCGTTTTCCCCCCTGTTCATCTGTGATCAGAATAATTTTAGCCCCTCTAGATGCTACTTCTTGTAAGTTTGATATAGTTTTTTCAAAGAGCGAATTTGTAGGCGCAATAACAATAACCGGCGTTCCATCTTCAATTAAAGCAATAGGCCCATGCTTTAGTTCTCCTGCTGCATAACCCTCTGCATGAATATATGATATTTCTTTTAGTTTTAATGCACCTTCTAGTGCAATCGGCATTTGTGTCCCTCGGCCTAAATAAAAGGCATTTTTGGATTTGGAAAATTCAAATGTTAGTCTCTCTATTTGATCGCTAAGTCGAAGGGTTTGTTTAATTAAGCGCGGAGTTTTTATGAGTTCTTTAATTAATTTTTCTTGAAGGGTTTTTGAAACTGAGCCACGTAAAAAACCAGCCATCAAGGCTAAGGCTGCAAGTGCAGTAAGTTGAGATGTAAAAGCTTTTGTAGATGCAACACCAATTTCTGGTCCAACATTAATAGGTAAAGCAATATCTGCTTCGCGTGCCATTGTAGAGGTAAGTACATTAACTAATGCTGCTGTTTTTAAGCCAGCTTCCTTACAATACCTCAGAGCCGCTAGGGTATCAGCCGTTTCACCTGATTGCGAAACTGCTATAAAAAGAGATTTATCAGACAAGGTGGGCTTTCTGTAACGAAATTCAGAAGCAATATCGACCTCAACAGGTATTCCTGCTATTTGTTCAAACCAATATTTTGCAACTAAACATGCATAATTGGCGGTTCCGCAGGCTATAAGAATTATTCTATCTATTGATTTAAAGTCGAGATTTTCTGTTACAACTGGGCTCAGGTTATAATTGTTAATGTATATACCTAATGTCCTACCAATTGTTTCGGGTTGTTCATGTATTTCCTTTAGCATGAAATGACGATAATTACCTTTTTCTGCCATAGCTGGTCCGCCAGAAATTATTGTTATTTCACGATTAACTCTATTATCATTTCTGTCATATATTTCATAGGTTTTTGGCGTGAGAATAGCCCAGTCACCTTCTTCGAGGTAAATCATTTTTGTCGTCAATTTAGCTAGTGCCATTGCATCTGAGCCTAGATACATTTCACCCTGACCAATGCCGATCGCTAACGGCGACCCAGCCCTAGCACAAAACATGTGATCCTGGAGTTCATCAAACAGAACTGCAAATGCATAGGCACCGTTGAGTTTTTTTAAACTTTTAGAAAATGCTTCTTTTGGGCTTAACTCGCTTTTTAAGTACTCGTCTATTAGGTGTGCAGAAACTTCAGTATCTGTCTCCGTGAAGAATTTACGATGAGATAATTCATTTTTAATATCAAGATAATTTTCTATTATACCATTATGGACAACACTGACACTCCCGGAAAAATGTGGGTGAGAGTTTACTTCATTAGGAATGCCGTGTGTTGCCCAGCGTGTGTGAGCTATTCCGGATGTTCCATCGATTGGGTTGGCCTCGAGCTTATCAATTAGCTTCTTGATTTTTCCTTTTGCTCGTTCACGCTTTAGTTTGCCTTTATCAAGTACGGCTATTCCAGAGCTATCATAGCCCCTGTATTCGAGTTGGACTAACCCTTCAATTAATCGATTTTTAACCGGTGAATGCCCAACAATTCCGATAATACCACACATGTAACTGCCTTTTATTATTAGTCCGTTGTAAACTCAATAAATAAAATATTTATTTATTGAAGACTTATTATTTATAATTATTTTAACGCCCAACGCTTATATAGTTGAAACCATACTCTTGCATGCTTTGAGGGTTATAGATGTTCCGTAGGTCAATAATATTTGGGCTTCTTAATGATTTCTTTACACGCACCATATCTAGGGCTCTGAATTCGTCCCATTCTGTAAGTATTATAACGGCATCTGCCCCTTCAATACAATCATAAGAATTTTTTGTATAATCTATATTCTGAAGTAAATTTTTAGCTTCTTTCATTGATGCAGGGTCATACACTTTTATCAACGCGCCATTATTTTGTAGCTCTGGTATAATAGTCAAGCTTGCGGCATCTCGCATATCGTCTGTATTGGGTTTGAAGGCGAGGCCTAAAAAAGCTAATGTTTTATTGTTTAAATCCCCATTAAAAAAACGAATGATTTTTTGAACCATTTTGTGCTTTCTGTCTTCATTCGATTTTATGACCGATTGGATAATTGGGAGCGATACTTCTGCCTCTTCAGCAGTACGTATTAACGCTGTTGTATCCTTTGGAAAACATGAGCCGCCATAACCTGGGCCCGCATGTAAAAACTTAGGAGCAATTCTTTTATCAAGCCCCATGCCTCTTGCTAATGCTTGTACATCGGCACCCACATTTTCACATAGATTGGCCATTTCATTAATAAAACTAATTTTAGTTGCCAAGAATGAGTTCGAAGCATACTTTATTAGCTCCGAAGTCCTTCGATTTGTAAACAATATTGGAGTTTCGTTGATAAAAAGTGGTCTATAAACTGCTTTCATTATTTCTATAGCGTCATTGCACTCCGCACCAACGATTATTCTATCGGGATGCTTAAAATCTTTTATTGCTGCACCCTCTCTCAGGAACTCGGGATTTGACACAACTGAAAACTTATCTTTTGAATGATTTTTAGATAGAATTTTCTCGATTCCATCTCCTGTACCAACGGGAACAGTAGATTTAGTGGCAATTACAGTGAATTTACTAATATTCTTAGAAATTTCATTTGTTGCGGCATAAACGTAAGATAAGTCAGCGTGACCATCCCCTCTGCGTGAAGGGGTCCCGACGGCTATAAATACCACATTTGCACCACGCATTGACTCCTTAAGATCTGTGGTAAACTTCAGCCGCGAAGCATTAACATTTTTATTAATTAAGCTTTTAAGGTTAGGTTCAAATATTGGAACTTCACCCGAATTTAGCATTTCTATTTTAGCACCATCATTATCGACACAAATTACTTCATGACCAAAATCCGCCAAACAAACCCCAGATACAAGTCCAACATATCCTGTGCCGATCATAACAATTCTCATGGACGCCCTCATGATATAATAAACTTGCAGCATTATGACAGATGGAAGCAAAACATGCTAGGGGTAAGACAATAGGTATCATTGACATTTAAGTGTAATAATTCATTTTGTGAAGATGGAGTATGTAATGCCAGATTTTCCCGCAGTTCTTTTTTGGGCTGCACCTATATTCACGCTTTTGATTGCGGCAGAATGGTACCTTGTGTCTAGAAAAAAGATTTCCGGTACATACATTGTAAAAGATGCAATCACTTCGTCCACTATGGGCGTTGGGCAGTTGATATCTGATATCTTGATGGGAGGTATAAGTATTGGTATCCTTATGTGGATATGGCAATTTAGGTTTTTTGATTGGGGATTCAGTATAACTACCATATTAATTTGCTTGGTACTTCAGGATTTTGTTTATTGGTATAAACATATGGCTGCTCATAAAGTTAGATGGTTCTGGTCAGCACATAACGTCCACCATAGTTCAGAAGAATATAACTTAAGCACGGCACTCAGGCAGCCATGGAATAACCATATCACCGGGTATGTCTTCCTATCATCACCGTTAATTTTACTAGGCTTTCATCCCTTTTTAGTCGCATTCATAGGCGCGATAAATTTAGTTTATCAGTTTTGGGTTCATACTCAGTCTATCAAGAAAATGCCCCTATGGTTCGAGTTTATTTTCAATACCCCCAGCCACCACCGAGTGCACCATGCGAAAAATCCAAGGTATTTAGATAGTAATTTTGCAGGCATATTGATTATATGGGACAGAATTTTCAAAACATTTGCTGAAGAAGATGCATCTGAACCTGTGGACTATGGTGTAGTTACTCCGATAGCATCTTATAACCCGGCGGTGGTCGCATTTAAAGAAATGTACAATATCTTCAGAGATTGTTTTCAGCCTAATATTAAATTCCGTCAAAGACTTGCATACATATTTGCTGCACCAGGTTATTCGCATGACGGTTCTAGAAAAAGTTCTAAAGATTTAAAAACTGAATTTATGAAGTCAAAGCAGTTCGAAAGTAAGGCTTCTAATTAATTGAGTTTACTTTAATTCCAGAAACCCATGTTTCCAGAACTTTAATGTTTTTAATATCCTCCGAAACTACAGTCAAAGGATTTTGGTCGATAATAATAAAATCAGCAAGTTTATTTACCTCAATACTTCCTAGTTTTTTTTCCTGAAATGCGCCATAGGCATTTTCAATTGTCATAGCCTTAAGTGCTTCCCCCACAGTTAAAGCTTGGTTCATATACCAGCCCTTTGACTCTTTAGTACTATCTAATGGTTTTCTATTTACTGCAAAATATAATGTCTCCATGGGCTTCCATGGTTCCCCAGGTAGGTCGGAGTTTAA
>Ga0206127_1001314_pt1 | contig 27409 bp, 18 predicted proteins | sample Helgoland_Spring_6_FD_148646 | JGI IMG/M metagenome (GOLD analysis project Ga0206127, IMG submission 148646) | Pelagic subsurface seawater microbial communities from Kabeltonne, Helgoland, North Sea - Helgoland_Spring_Bloom_20160419_1 | ecosystem: Environmental > Aquatic > Marine > Epipelagic ...
TATCGGCTGCGCATGCAAATTGAAGAAGAGTTTAGAGATATCAAAAGTAGCTTATTTGGGTTGGGGTTTGAACATCATAAAGCCGATGTGTACACCGCATTGCAGTACTTATCCTCATCGCCACACTTGCCAGTATTCTAGCTAACATTATAGGTTTGGCCATGTTCATGGGCGGTTTGCACCGTCGTTATCAAGCAAACACAGTTAAGGTTAGACGAGTATTATCGTTTGACTATTTAGGATTGCGGGGCTTCGTAGATAAGCGTTTCAAATCTAAGAACTATGATTGCAGGCAATTCTAATGATTGAATATTCGTGGGGATCCCTCAGGGTCAGAGTCAATTTAAATGGCTCAGCCCTAAAATCACTAGAGCAACCATCCTAAATAATGGCAAAGCCATTAAAAACTCCTAGTCGGCAAAGCCGATGCTTTTGACCTTCCCTCGACTCAAGGCTCGCTGATTATTTTGAGAATTCAGTAGGGCAATTAGCAGGGATGCTAATTGAGTTTGCCTACCCAACCTGATGTACCCCCTTAAAAGTTAGTCAATAACACGTCCATGATGATCGGCACCCAAACCTGACGTCCCGCGCGGCGTCCGCTTGTCAGGTTGTTCAACTGGGCGAAGCCGTGCTTCTAAGGAATCCAATTGAACCCTGCTTAATTCACAAAATAATCGGATGAAGAGTATTGCCCTCGAGCGGCCTTTTTTGCTTACTTTTTTTGGCTGTAGCAAAAAAGTATGTTGGACGAAGGGATTCGTTTGAAAAACGCAATGCATTGCGGTGAACGAAGTGAATACTTAATAAACGCAGCGCATAAAAGGCGTAGCCACAAAAACAAAAAAACGAGCATAAGCTCGTTTCTTCAAATAACCAAGAAAGTTTGAAACACTTTCAAAAAAAGAAATGTCGATCTGTAATTAAGTTTGTGACTCGTGACTTATACAAATCAAGTAGTTATAAACAACTTATTTTAATAAAGATTGTGACTCTTGTAGTTTTCATCACAATGTTATCAACTTAATATTTAATTAAGATTGTGACTGCTAAAGAATATATATTTGGCCGTTTGCCATTAAATTTATGCTGTTTTGAAAAGCTTAAAACTCTACCTGTCTTGCTTAAGATACCAAAAAATTATCAGGGTCAGAAATTATCAGTCAGAAATTATCAGGGTCAGAGTCAATTTAAATTGCTCAGCCCGAAATTATCAGGGTCAGAGTCAATTTAAATTGCTCAGCCCTAAAATCATTAGATCAACCATCCTAAATAATGGCTAAGCCATTAAAACGCCCTATCGGCAAAGCCGATGATTTAGATCTACCCTCGACTCAAAGCTCGCCAATTATCAGGTGAATTTTGCAGGGCAATCGCCATGGAAGGCGATTGAGTTTGCCATTGCCGGGAGCAAGTGCAAACGACCAGCAAAATTTGCCTGATAATTGGATGAAGAGTATTGCCCTCGAGCGGCACTTTTTGCTTACTTTTTGCTGCTGTAGGCAAAAAGTAAGTCATTCAGCAAGGGATGCTGTGTGAAAAAAGCCATGGAGGGCGGTAAGCGCTAGCGCATGTTTTAACTCTGTATAAAAACTCAAAAGCACGCTTCGCGCCATCGTCCCGCGCGGCGTCCGCTGATGGTTTTTGTCTCGAATCCCTTCGAACCAGATACTCTTTTTCAACTGCAAAAAAGAGTATCCAGAAAATGCCGCTCGCTACTAAAGTTCTTAACCGCAAAAAATGACTTATTCTTGGGTCGTTACGAATGTATCCCTTCAAGCTCCACTCAAATGACTTCACCGCGCGGCGTCCGCTGTCATTTTCCCCAAGAATAAGCCATTTTTTACTGAAACTTTAAAGGCGGAAAATGTAGTGGCGTAGCCACAAAAACAAAAAAACGAGCCTAAGCTCGTTTCTTTAAATAATTAGAAAGTTTGAAATCCCTTCCAAAAAACACATTCTCTTTGTACTAAATCATTGGAGCCTCAGCAAAGCCGCCAAGCTGCGAGCCCCATGAGCATATGATTAATATGTGATTGGGGCGAGTAGCGACAGCAATGCAGCTGAGGTTTCAAGGATGACGTAGAAATGACTGGTCACATTTAAGTTTGGGATTAAAGAGTCCTTCGACACCCTATATTTCGGCTATGGTTTTCTATTAAAGTTTGGGAATATTTCAATCAAGGGAAGCCCAAGAAGATTATTTGTTCCATTTAAGTTTGGGAACAATCTCAGCCATTACTTACAGAGTTCAAGTCAAAACAGACCTGCCTTACTTGGAATGGTGTCATTACTAAGGGAAATATCGGTTTAATGAGCGAATTGCAGCTGTTGGATCTGACTTAGCTGAATGACTGTTAAGCCCAAGATTGCAGACGGTCGTGAAATACAATTTTTGAGTGATTTATCGCAGTAAAATGGACATTAACGCCACATTCAGCGGCTTGTCCGCTGCAATACTTTGCTAGTGCTATCCTCAGCTATAGACTTGTAATCTCTAGCCATTGTAACTAGATCAAAAACGCTATAACGACTACTTGCATTAGAGCAACCATCCTTAATAATGGCTAAGCCATTAAAAAAATTATCAGGGTCAGAGTCAATAAAAGAATAAAAGGGGTCGCAGTCAATTTATAATATTAATTATTTGAAACAATGACTTACTAATTTAATCTAACTCTGACCCCTTTTACTGAGAGAAAAACAGCCTATCTATCTGTTTAGGTCTTCGCTCGATTTATGCGTCTTGCGATCCCTCGTTGCGAGGGATCTCTTTAGACGTCCTTATCATCTCGTATATTTGAGTTTGTAATTTTTCTGGTGGGGTATTTTCATAGTCGTTCAAATAAACTTCGTATGCTAACCCTGCCCCTTCATAACCCTTGTCTTTCATCCATTCAACTAGGGCACGATAAGACGGTGCTACGTCACTATAGGGGCCAATATGTAGACAGGTAACCGCTTTGCCTTTAGGGGTTTCACTGGCTCGGATATTATCCCGGCCGCTAAAACGTTGTTGAATAGGAATGCCAAATTCCACATCCAGATTACGTAAATCCAAATTGTAATATTTGGCATACGGACGTCCCGCTGTATGCTGCTTGAACTCTTTCAAGTACTGCATTATTTTGCCAAAGCCATTGGCAACAATCACTGGTAAATCTTGCGCTGTCGTTACTGCCCTAATCGATAATGAGGGCTGAGGAACGAGTTCAACGAGTGCACATTTAATTGACATTTTTGCTCCCCTTTGAATTTAAATCCAACTAACCGACCAAACAATGAATCACATTATCTAATGTTTTATATTTACTCACTTGACAGGGATCAATTTTATTAGACTAGCAAGCGCTACTCTTTATTGGTAAAGCGACTGTGAAAGCATGAGTTTGGATGTAAGTAAAAAAAAGATACTAAGAGGAAATCCCACAGATGAGTGTTTTATCCTAGGTAGTCTGTCCTCATTGTTGGGTTATTAACCGCGTTCCAATTCTTGGCCTTGCAAGTGCGCCGAAGGGCGGGAAATGCAAACAGTTACTTTTTGATGGCCAGCCTGTGGAATTGTCGATGGCGAACTTTAACCGTTTTACCCAGCGTAACCATATCCCGATAATGGTCGATTTTTGGGCACCTAGGGGTGGTCCCTACCAAACGATGTCGATAACGTTTAAAAATGTGGCTAATGTGTTGGAGCCACATATGCGCTTGGCTAAGTTAAATATTGATGTTGAAAAAGAAATAGCCAGCCGTTGGCAAATTCGCAGCATTCCGTGCCTGGTTATTTTTGATCATGACCAGGAAATCGCCCGTAAATACGGTGCCATAGACAACACAAGCCTGATTAAATGGGCGAATACCCTAAACATTAGCGCCTTAGCTTAACTAGAGCCTGCATCATTAGCTTAAGAAATCTGCCCGAATACCCCCAAAAATCTTGGCTGTGCGGCTAATTCATTTACTGCCACATTTGTTTTATTGATTAACATCAATATTCCCCTGCGGTATCAGTGAACAATGAATATCTATGGATTTATTAATTAATTACCAGTAATTCGGGATGGCTAAACGTGATGACAGGAGCATGTTATGAGTGATTTTGCCGCTTTACGACAACAGATGATCGAATATCAAATGGCAGCCAGGGGTTTGGATGATGAAGCTGTGCTTAGGGCAATTAATGCTGTGCCACGAGAGGAATTTGTGCCCACCGAGCTGGTTGAATTTGCCTACAATGATTCGCCCTTACCGATTGCGGCCAGCCAAACCATTTCCCAGCCCTATATAGTGGCACTGATGACAGCGGCGCTCGAACTAAAACCAGAGGATCGTGTACTGGAAGTAGGCACCGGCTCGGGTTATGCCGTTGCGGTGTTGGCAGAAATTGCGAGCCAGGTGTATAGCATTGAACGCCATAAAATTCTTGCCGACAGTGCCCGTAAACGGCTTGAGGAACTGGGTTATGCAAATACCAAGATAATGTATGCTGATGGCACTCTGGGTTGGCCCGAACACGCCCCTTTTGATGCCATAGTGGTCGCTGCCGGAGGCCCTGATGTGCCTACAACACTCAAACAACAACTGGCCATAGGTGGTCGTTTGGTGATCCCCGTAGGTGCCAGTTTACATACTCAGAAACTGCTTCGGGTGCGCCGGATCAGCGCTGATGAATACCACCAGGAAGATCTGGGCGATGTGCGTTTTGTGCCCTTGATTGGCGCGGCCGGATGGGAGGATGAAACCACCACCAAAGCGCTTAAAAAAGCAGAACTAAGCTTACCCGAGTTAATTTATCAATCGAGCGAGCACTTTGCCAAAATCAAGGATGTCAAGCTGGACAATTTAATGCAGCGCATCGGCGATAGCCGCCTGGTATTGCTCGGCGAGGCCTCTCACGGCACAGCTGAGTTTTATGATATGCGCGCCCGTATTACCCGGGAATTAATCGAAAAGAAAGGTTTTACCGTCATTGCAGTGGAAGCTGACTGGCCCGATGCTAACCATATCAATCATTACATTCACAATACCTCTGCTGAGCCCCGGCTGGAAAGCCCGTCTTTCGAACGCTTCCCCACCTGGATGTGGGCGAATCATTCGGTGCTGGAATTTAGTCATTGGTTAAGGGCTCACAATCAGCAAATAGTCGATCCCCGGCAGCAAATAGGATTTTACGGTTTAGATCTTTATAGCTTGAATAGCTCAATACAGGCAGTACTTAACTATCTACATAGCGTTGATCCCCAAACCGCAGAAATAGCCAGAATTCGTTATGGCTGTTTAACTCCATGGATCCAGGATCCCACCTTATACGGCCAGGTTAGTATCAGTAAACAGTACCGAAAATGCGAAAGCGACGTGCTGGCTAACCTGCAAGATCTATTAAAAAAGCGTCTGGACTACTCCCTGGCGGATGGCGATAGATTTTTTAACGCAACACAAAATGCCCGATTGGTAGCCAACGCCGAACGTTACTACCGGACTATGTACTACGCTGAAAACAACTCCTGGAATCAGCGTGATCAGCATATGTTCGACACCCTGCAATCAGTGCTGGCCAATAGAGGGCCAGAGGCAAAAGCCGTTATCTGGGAGCACAACTCTCACATAGGTGATGCCCGCGCCACTCAAATGAGCGCCCGGGGCGAGTTTAATATAGGGCAGTTGGTGCGCCAACATTATGCTGACGCAGCCTATCTTATTGGTTTTGGTACAGATCACGGCACAGTAGCTGCGGCCTCAGAATGGGGTGGTCCGATGGAAGTCAAACAAGTGCAGCCAGCCCATATGGACAGCTATGAACGAATCTGCCATGAGGTAAACACTGATAACTTTTTGCTACCTTTGCGTCAGCCCTTACAGGATATAACCCGCACAAAGCTGCTAACGGAACGTCTGGAACGGGCCATTGGCGTTATTTATCGTCCAGAAACTGAGTTACAAAGTCATTATTTCTATGCCTCTTTGCCCCGCCAATTTGATGAATACATTTGGTTTGATGAAAGCAGCGCGGTTAAACCTTTGAGCAAAGAAACCAGAGCAGGGATGCCAGATACCTTTCCCTTTGGTCTCTAGGAGAATTGAGCATGCACACTTATCGCCAAGCCAGAGACATTATGCAAAGATTTACCATTGCTAACCAACTGTCTGCTGGAATAAACAGCTCAGCAACACAGCTTCGCCGTTACCTTTGGACCGACGCCTTTGCAGTGTGCAATTTTCTGTCGTTATACCGGCAAAGCGCCACACCTGTTTTTCTGCAACAGGCTTTACAACTGGTTTCTCAGGTACACCAGGTATTGGGACAACAGCGCAAAGACAGTGCCCATAAAGGCTGGCTCAGCGGTCTTGATGAAGAGCAGGCACAACTACACCCCACCATCGCAGGTTTGAGAATTGGCAAAGCGTTGAATGAACGTAGTGAGGATGACCCCGTTGACGATTCACTTGAATGGCAACAAGACGGCCAGTACTTCCATTATCTGACTAAATGGATGCATGCATTAAACTGTGTTAGTCGCGATACCGGCAATGGCATTTATACGCAATGGGCGATAGAACTGGCTAAGACCGCCCACCGGGCATTTGTTTACACGCCAGCAACAGGTGCTTCAAAGCGCATGTACTGGAAAATGAGTATTGACTTATCCCGTCCTCTGGTTAGCTCAATGGGGCAACACGACCCCCTAGACGGCTTGCTCACCTATCTGCAGTTGCAGGCCAGCGCAATACAACACCCTGATATCCCAGCAGAATTCAGATTAGATACTGAAATTGCCGATATACTGGAAATCTGCAGCGGTATAAGCTGGGTCAGCCATGATACCTTGGGTACAGGCGGCTTACTCAGTGATGCCTACAAACTACTGCAATTAAGCGACAAACAGCATCCAAATCAACACATCAAGCTGACAGACTTATTACATGATATCGAACAAAGTCTGCATGTATTTGTCAGCCATAATCCCCTACAACAGGGAGCAGAACATCGTTTGGCGTTTCGTGAATTAGGGCTAGCCATAGGCCTGCAAACAATAAACAAAATGCAACAATGGCTGAAACAAAATCCCGGGCGCTTTAGTCACCAAAATTTATTAGATGAGCTACTAACAAGGCTGAGTATCTTTGAGCCCATCCACACAACTATCGAAAACTTTTGGTTAAATCCCAAACATCACACCCATAATAGCTGGCTTGAACATGGGGACATTAATAACGTAATGCTGGCCACCAGTTTGCTGCCGGATGGCTACTTACAATTATCCTGGGAGCATCATTAGCATTGATTTAACAGGAGAGGAAAAAACAAGCGTAATAATCGTGCAACACAGGGTCGAACTAATAAAAAGTCGTCGCCAAAAAGCTTGACCTAGATCAAGCCATTTTATTTGCTTGGTGATAAATAGGTTCAGGTAAACCACCGACTAGTGCATCTTAATAATCAGGTTGCGGTGAGTTCATTTGGCGCTAATTTTAGGTCACTCTTTAGTCATAGTTACAACAGCTACCTCATGCGTGAAACACAATAGTAAAAATGAAGCATCCATGATGATTGATCTCCGAGGTAATCTGTTTGTGACCAATTAGTATATTGTGATTTAGGTTTCGTATTCTGGCAGTGGGTGGGAGCAGAATAGACTTTCAAGCAAGTATCTCTATAAATTTGTCGCTGTTTTTGGTTGTTATTCTAATGTCGGGTAATCCGACAAAGTGGACATAAGCAGTTGAAAACTGACAGTCAAAAAAGTGCCAATTTCAGTCAGAGCTAATCTGAACAAGAGTGGTTACTAAAAAATAGAACCCCCTCAAAAGGCAACCTAATCTAGGAATGTGGCCGCAGCTGTTTATTCTGAATTAATCTAAATATTTTCATGTTTTCATTGCAAGCGTCTAGCAAAAGCCATCTCCTCAATGAGCATGGTTATTGCCGAACAGTTACCAATGAGTGCCAATTTTTTGATTGTCTTAATTCAAGCAAATTAGAATGACTGTCTCTGTAATTCTAATAGTGCGCGATATGGAAAAAAGTTTCCTTTATCTGACAGTGGTTGATGAAGAAAGCTTACTGCAACTTCAAGGTGTGACCGTCGGTTACCGAATTATAATCAAGCCTCAACAAGGACAGAAGGTTTTACCTTACAACCTTGCCTGCTAGTACAGAGTTCGCCGCATGTCTAAACACCTGCATTTTTCGAGTAAACCCTACAAGGGCGATTCCAAAGACTGCAAGGAGTATGCTTGATGGTTCGGAGACATATATCTTACCCGTGTCTTGACCGTCAACAACTTGAAGGCTTCCAGAACCCTCTCCATCATATATAAGTCCATAATAGATGGCGCTACTATCTCTAAGAAACACCTTACCCTCGTTCGAAGTTGCCCTAACTGTGTCGGTGCAATTCAGACTAGATTTGTTTTTGATTGGTCCTAGGCAAAATGGATTAGTAAATGCTGTGTCCTGCAGTATTGTTTGTAGCTCTGCAACACCGTTATATGAACCTGTCTTTTTAACTGTAACATCAAAAAATATGTCGGTGCTCGTTCCACGGGAAGACTTTTTAGTACATTTGCCATCTACGCAAGTAACCAGTAGATAGGCATTATTTATCGTGGAGAAGTGATCTTGGGACAAGGCAGTACTAGTTAGATCAATCGTAAGCCAATTACTGAGAGTACCTAGCACACTATCGATGACTGGCTTGAGGAGGTCTGCAACAATACTGTCGATCAGGAGATTCTTCGCCACTGTAGTATAGTCAGCGTTTCCAGAGAGTATTGGCGTTGATTGGACCGGCGTTATAGTTAGTGCTAATGCAAGAACGATGCAGTAGATATTCGTAGATTTTCTCATGATATTACCTAGCTAATGTTACAGTGAGAATACTAATCATTTATCACCTGATTTAATTGACCTAGGTCAATTAAAAAAAGATAAAGTCAGAGTAGAGCTAAGCAGGCGTTATCCATGTCGCTAGCCACTAGACCAACTCTCTAAATACCTAGATATACACTGAGTGGCAAATTTGGGGAGTTAGTCTGGGCAGAGTAAAACTTTAAGACTCCAATGCCTCCTGCTCAGTCAAAACGGAAATTACGTAAAAAAATCTGACTGTCGCCTATCTCAGAAACTTGTTTTAGAAACCGTCGCTACTGACTGACGGCTGATCGCTCATTGGAGTCAGTCAGCCTATCAGGCAGGTAGATGCCATAAGGAGTCATTCGTAAAATAAAAAAGCGCTAGTACAACTGAAAGCGGACGGGTTTGCTGGCTTCACCCAACAAACATGAAAAAGCCGCTGTGATCAGCGGCTTTGCTTTAGGCTTAGAAAATCAAGTTACCGCTAGTGAGCCGGGATTTCGAGTCACTTTACGTTTGCTACCCAACGTTGCGCCTGCAAACCCTATAATTAGCAAAGCTAACATTGATGGTTCCGGCACAGTCCACACTTCAAATGCTTTATCTCCACCAAGCATATCCCATGGCCCAATGTGAGGATTTGCGCCACCTCCAGCTGTAGTCTGCACGGCATTATCCAAGTATTGCTCTGAGCTATCGTGCCAACCCCACACATCATCACTTACAGATGTACCAAATTGCCCTGCGGCCCAGGCGACATCCAGCCAATATATTTCACCTGCGACTTCATTCCAGGTTCCGTTCCAAAAATCGGGCCCAGTTAATCCTTCCGTTTTGATCCAATATTCATACACATCCTCACCTAAGCTTGTAGTTCCAAAATAATCTTCTTCTACGGTTACTATTGCAGAAAAATAATTAGGATCGTTGCTTGGCGTAGAATAAGGATAAGGTCCACCATTGTTGCAACTAGGATCAGAGGCTGGGCAATCTGTATGCAAACTTATTTCAAACACCACATCCCGCTCCAGCCCCTGGCCCGCGTTCTGGAAGTAGGATCCCCACCAATGAAAACCGGCGATGACTCTCCCGTCAGACTGAAAGTCATCTGCGACAACAGGACCAAAACTACGATGCATCGACAGTGTATCAGTCCCCGTATCCATATCCGGTCCTTGACTCCATTTGGGTTTATAGTGCGGACCTGTAATGGGCGTCGCCTGAACAATCGACACCATAAATAAACACGCTCCCAGCAGAGCTACCGACGAATAACTAACTAATCTGGTTAACTTCATAAACAACCTCCGTTTTGCTAATTTTTATGTGATAACACAATATTAACGTTTGACTGTTAGTACTACTAAATTCACCGACAGAAACTGCACATTATTTGAGTGTAATGTAGAATAAACGTCATTTTTCATAACATTCAAAATATACTTTAGCTCATAGATTAAATTTTTCCTCTTTCTCATATCAAGGAAGGAGCGAAATTCAGACTCTTCTCACGTATTACTCCGCTATTTTCAAAAAATTAAAAACAAGCGCTTCCCGCTGTTGTGCAAACCAGCTCTGAATATTGCTTATTATGATGAACGGCTTTATTCAAACAGACTTATCTGAGGCGGTGCTCGACTTTGTGGGAGTAATAGCTCGACGACATCGTCATTCTTTGTATTCAGGTGGTTGAGTATCTTTTGGATCACCAATGGATATTCAATGATTGGAATAACTGGTGCTGACCGTCTGTTGATCGCTCATTGCCGTCAGCTATGTATGATTAATCGGATGATGATTTTTCGCTCAATATAGCCTAGTAGTTCGAATTCTCTAACGTCAGCTATAGGTCGATTTTTGCCAATCTGCTAACGACAAAAATTCCGACATAGCAGACATACGAACGAAGCATTATATTGCTGCTAAACCCCTCAACATCAACTTCCTCTATCCGTCGTCCATGTCCCAATTGCAGACAGTCGCGGTCATAGTGATTCAGGAGTAAGAAGCCTAAGTTTTAGCAAATTAGGATGGCTGCAACTGCTGTAGGGCACTTTTGAGTGGGTAACGAACCTTGCTCTTCAATAGGAGCAATGGTTTGCAAGGTAAAGACCTTTCGTCTTTGCTGTTTGCCTGTAGCTCCACTGACATTGCTGTCACTAGTCGCTTAAGCTATTACCAATTACGCAGCCAAATGCATCATGAACAATTTAACGTTGTTCTTGACTCCGATAGTTTGACTCAATCGCTATTTGTGCTAGTTTCAACGCTGCACTGTAGTGGTGTCATACATGTCGGCGACTATTTTCACATTAAGGAGGATAACTGAAATGGGATTAGGCACGAGTTGGCCTGTTGCAAATGGAGGTTCGCATCATGTTTCGTTGCGCCAGACTCTGCTGTACGCTCTTCTTGTTGGTTTCGCTTTTTATCTTGGGTGTAAACTTGGGGTAGCGTTAGCTACTCCAACGGATAAGATCGCTACGTTTTTTCCAGCCAATGCAATCGTTTTGGCGGCATTGCTTTTAACAGATCAGCGTCGCTGGTGGGCATATCTTCTGGTCATGGTGCTTGCAGACATCACTCTCTCTATGGAATACGACTTGTTAGCACATCGAGTGGTTCTTTTCTCTATCGCTAATTTTCTTGAAGCCCTAGTCGCAGCGGTTAGCTTGAGATATCTTCTTGCAAGCCCAATAAAATTCGAACAAATCTCTGAGATGTTGCGATTCTTCTTAGTTGTGCTTGTGAGTGGGTCATTTGCTGCTTGTGTTGCCAGTGCCGTAACCTTCTTTGAGGCACCCGAGTTGAGTTACTGGTCTTTCTGGCGAGCGTGGTTTCTAAGTGACACAATTGGTCTACTCATAGTAACTCCTTTGATTATACTTGGGTTCCAAGCCAGACTTAGCTGGCTCAAGTCTGTCAAGTTCAACCGCACACTAGAGGCACTGGGATTAGCCTTGTGTCTATTTATAGTAAGCTACTATGCTTTAGGGGCAGAGGCAGGCGTTACGGATAATTTCCCAGCTTTACTCTACGCCCCTCTACCGTTTCTTCTTTGGGCGGCAATCCGTTTCAACGGTATTGGTGTTCACCTTGCCATCTTGGTGATAACAATTTTTTCTGTCGGCACTGCCGCCAACGGCTTAGGTCCATTTACCTCTAGTTCGCCTATAGAAAATGTGTTGTCTGTCCAGTTTTATCTGATCGCTACGGCAGTTCCAATTATGCTACTTTCAGCAGTTCTCTCGCAGCATAGGCTGACTGTGCAAGAAAAGAATAATGCAATCGAAGAGAAAGATAAACAGGCAGCTGAGTTAGTTATTGCCAACGAAGAGAAAGATAAACGAGCAGCTGGGTTAGTCATCGCCAATAAAGAGCTTAGCATCGCCGCCACAGTTTTCGAATCCCAAGAAGGTCTGATGGTGACTGATGCCAGTAATGTCATTGTTAGGGTGAACCGCGCCTTTACTCACATTACAGGTTATAGCGCAGAAGATGCAGTCGGTCAGACTCCTCGTCTACTTAGCTCAGGCATGCAAAGTAAAAAGTTCTACGCCACCATGTGGGATAGCATCAACAGAACTGGTATGTGGGAAGGCGAAATCTTGAATAGGCGTAAAAATGGCGAAGTCTATCCAGAATATCTCTACATTACAGCAGTTAAAAATGCTAAAGGAACTGTCACCAACTACGTAGGATCAAGCACTGATATTACCTCTATTAAATCTGCAGCAGATGAAATAGAGAGACTGGCTTTCTATGACCAACTCACACAGTTGCCAAACCGCCGTCTTTTTCTTGACAGGCTCAATCAAGCTTTAGCAGTCAGTGCCCATAGTGGTAAACGAGGCGCACTACTGTTTCTCGACTTGGACCAGTTCAAGAACCTGAATGACACTCAGGGACATGATGTTGGTGATTTGCTGTTGCAACACGTTGCAGGGCGCCTAACTGCATGTCTTCGGGAAGGCGATACCGTGTCCCGTTTTGGGGGGGATGAGTTTGTCGTGCTATTGGAAAACCTGAGCGAAGATGCCATTAAAGCGGCAGCTCAAACTAAAGATATTGCTACAAAAATCAACATCTCACTCAACCAACCTTATCAACTTGACGAACACGGTTGCCTTAGTACCGCTAGCATAGGCGCTACATTGTTCATTGGCCATGAACTGATGGCGGAGGAATTGTTAAAACAGGCAGATATTGCCATGTATCAATCCAAGGCCCAAGGCGGCAATACCCTTCGTTTTTTTGACCCAATGATGCAAGAGGTTATCATTGCCCGTGTAAAACTTGAAAATGAGCTACGGGAAGGCATTGAACAACAGCAATTCCAATTACACTATCAAATGCAAGTGGACAGCACCGGTCAACCTATAGGTGCAGAGGGCTTAATTAGGTGGCAGCATCCAGAGCTTGGCATCATTCTCCCACGGCACTTTATTCCGTTGGCAGAAGACAGAAGATTGATTCTGCCCATTGGGCAATGGGTGCTAGATACGGCTTGCGCTCAACTCAAGGCATGGCAGCAATCCCCTCTCACCAGTGATATCGTACTTGCAGTCAATGTGAGTGCTAAGCAATTACATCAAGTGGACTTTGTGGAGCAAGTGCTGGCAACCATACAGCGCCACGGCGCTAACCCAGTGCGACTCAAACTAGAGCTTACAGAGAGCATGTTGCTTGATAACATCAACGACATCATCGCAAAAATGAATGCACTAAACAAGATAGGCATTAATTTCGCACTAGATGACTTTGGTACCGGCTATTCATCTTTGCAATATCTAAAAATACTACCGCTAGCGCAATTGAAAATAGACCAGTCATTTGTACATGATATTGCCACCGACAGCAATGACAGAAAGATAGTGCGCACCATTATTACTATGGCATCCAGTCTGGGTATAGAGGTCCTCGCTGAGGGGGTGGAGACCCCTGAACAACGTCAATTTCTGCTGGATAACGGCTGCTTGCAGTATCAAGGTTATTTATTTAGCAAGCCGGTCACGATTGAAGAATTTGAGGCTAATTTGAAAAAGGCTGATGCAAATCTCGGCAGTTGATAGGCAGAGTAAAAATAGAATAAACGTTATTTTTCACAGAATCTAAAATATAGTTACCCCGATATTTTCTATATCGACCTCTTTTTCATATATTGAATTCAACTAATAAGTGCAATCAACTGCCTGCCGCTCAATGTCCGTTCAAATTATCAGGGTCAGCAAATTACAAATTATCAGGGTCAGAGTCAATTTCAAATTATCAGGGTCAGAGTCAATTTAAATGGCTCAGCCCTAAAATCATTAGAGCAACCATCCTAAATAATGGCTAAGCCATTAAAACACCCTGTCGGCAAAGCCGATGCTTTTGACCTTCCCTCGACTCAAGGCTCGCTGATTATTGTGTGAATTCAGTAGGGCAATTAGCAGGGATGCTAATTGAGTTTGCCATTGCCGGGAACAAGTGCAAACGACCTGCTTAATTCGCAAAATAATCGGATGAAGAGTATTGCCCTCGAGCGGCACTTTTTGCTTACTTTTTGCTGCTGTAGGCAAAAAGTAAGTCATTCAGCAAGGATGCTGTGTGAAAAAAGCCATGGAGGGCGGTAAGCGCCAGCGCATGCTTTAATTCTGTATAAAAATTCAAAAGCACTCTTCGCGCCATCGTCCCGCGCGGCGTCCGCTGATGATTTTGTCTCGAATCCCTTCGAACCAGATACTCTTTTTCAACAGCAAAAAAGAGTATCCAGAAAATGCCGCTCGCTACTAAAGTTCTTAACCGCAAAAAATGACTTATTCTTGGGTCGTTACGAATGTATCCCTTCAAGCTCCACTCAAATGACTTCCCCGCGCGGCGTCCGCTGTCATTTGCCCCAAGAATAAGCCATTTTTTACTGAAACTTTAAAGGCGGGAAATGCAGTGACGGAGCCACCTAATCGGATATCGGCAAAGCATAAAAACAGCGTAGCCACAAACAAAAAAACGTGCCTAAGCTCGTTTCTTCAAATAACCAAGAAAGTTTGAAACCCTTTCAAAAACACATTCTCTTTCTACTAAATCATTGGAGCCTCAGCAAAGCCGCCAAGCTACGAGCCCCATGAGCATATGATTAATATGTGATTGGGGCGAGTAGCGACAGCAATGCAGCTGAGGTTTCAAGGATGACGTAGAAATCAATCCTCTCTGTAACTATCCAAATCTGGGCAACTACACATCAAATTCCTATCCCCAAACACATCATCAATCCGATTCACCGTTGGCCAGAATTTATTTTTAGCCACTGAAGCGACTGGATAAGCTGCAAGTTTTCTGTCGTAGCTGCGATTCCAATCGTTGTCGCAAATATCTTCAAGGGTGTGGGGGGCGTTATGTAATGGATTATCTGTAGCATTCCACTCACCTGACTCAACCTTGGCGACTTCTAAGCGGATATTCACCATGGCTTCAATAAAGCGGTCGAGTTCGGCTTTAGCTTCTGATTCTGTGGGTTCGATCATCAAGGTGCCTGCTACAGGGAAACTCATAGTAGGCGCGTGGAAACCGTAATCGTTCAAACGTTTTGCTACGTCAACTTCGGTAATGCCCGAGCTTTCTTTGAGTGGACGTAAATCAATAATACATTCGTGTGCTACGCGATTGTTACGACCACGGTATAACACGGGGTAGTGAGATGATAATTTCTCAGCGACGTAGTTTGCGTTGAGCATGGCGACTTCGGTGGCTTTTTTAAGGCCCGCGCTACCCATCATCTTAATGTACATGTAACTGATAGGCAAAATCGAAGCACTGCCCCAAGGTGCCGCTGAAACAGCACCGTGCTCGCGTACTTCGCTATCGCCTGCGTTTTCAATACCTATGATTTTATGATTAGGTAAAAATGGCGCTAAGTGGGCTTTAACACCTATTGGGCCCATACCTGGACCGCCACCACCATGTGGGATACAGAAGGTTTTGTGTAGGTTTAAGTGCGACACATCTGAGCCAATATAACCCGGTGAAGTCACGCCTACTTGGGCGTTCATGTTGGCACCATCCATATACACCTGACCGCCAAATTCGTGCACTATGTCACACATTTCACGCACAGTTTCTTCGTAAACACCGTGGGTGGAGGGGTAAGTGATCATGGCACATGATAGGTTATCGGCCACTTCGGCGGCTTTAGTGCGTAAGTCATCTAAATCGACGTTGCCGTCTTTATCGCAATTTACGACAACCACTTTCATACTCACCATTTGCGCTGACGCGGGGTTGGTACCGTGGGCAGAACTTGGAATTAAGCAGATATTACGATGCCCTTCTCCCCTGCTCTCATGATATTTCTTAATAGTGATCAAACCTGCATATTCACCTTGAGCACCTGAGTTGGGTTGCATAGACAAAGCATCGTAGCCAGTAATGTTGATGAGCCATTCACTGAGCTCATCAATCATTTGTGTGTAACCTTGTGCTTGCTCAAGAGGTGAGAATGGGTGTAGTTGACCAAACTCAGGCCATGTCACGGGGATCATCTCAGCGGTGGCATTGAGTTTCATGGTGCAAGAGCCTAACGAAATCATCGAGTGATTTAAGGCTAAGTCTTTGTCTTCTAGTGATTTGATATAACGTAGCATTTCAGTTTCAGAATGATAACTGTTAAATACTGGATGCGTTAAGAAGCCGGATGTTCTGGCTAACTCTTCTGGGATTGAACCACTGCCGTTATCGGTAATCACTTTATCGAAGGCGTTGATATCTAGTTCAACATTAGCACCAACAAACGCTTGATATACGGCCTGCAAATCGTCACGTGACGTTGTTTCATCAATACTTATGCCCAACGAACCATCAACGTCGGTACGCAAATTAAGGTTGTTGGCTAAAGCGGCATCAATTATCTGTTGTTTATTGCTGCTCACATTAACCGTTAACGTGTCGAACCAAGTGTTATTTACTAACTCAAAACCTGCTTTAACTAAACCAGCAGCAAGAATGTCTGCAAAACGGTGAATACGTGAAGCAATGGTTTTTAAGCCTTGCGGGCCATGATAAACCGCATAAAAAGACGCCATATTAGCTAACAATACTTGTGCGGTACAAATGTTTGAGTTAGCTTTTTCGCGGCGAATATGTTGCTCACGAGTTTGCAGTGCCATACGTAAAGCGGGTTTACCACGGGTATCTTTAGACACACCGATGATACGCCCTGGCAATGAGCGCTTGTAACTGTCACGGGTGGCAAAAAACGCAGCATGAGGGCCACCGTAACCCATTGGTACGCCAAAACGTTGCGCGCTGCCCAATACTACATCAGCGCCCATTTCACCGGGTGGTTTTAGTAAAATCAAGCTAAGTAGGTCAGATGCCACTGCTACTATGCCTTTTTTGGCTTGCACGGCAGCAATGATATCTGCGATATCATTTACTGCGCCCGATGTGCCGGGATATTGTAATAGTGCGCCAAACACATCGTGCTGACTGGCGTCTTGAGCTTTACCCACAACGATATCAAAACCAAACATATCTGCGCGAGTTTGCACGACATCTAATGTTTGTGGGTGTACGTCGTCTGCTACAAAAAACGTATTCGCATTGCGATTTTTAGAGACACGTTTAGCCAATCCCATGGCTTCAGCAGCAGCGGTAGCTTCATCTAACAATGAAGCTGATGCGAGTTCCATACCAGTAAGGTCGATGGTCGCTTGCTGAAAATTAAGTAGGGCTTCTAGTCTGCCTTGAGCAATTTCTGGTTGGTAAGGCGTATAAGCGGTGTACCAACCTGGATTTTCTAGTACGTTTCTCTTTATCACATTAGGGGTGAGTGTATCGTAGTAGCCCATTCCTATAAAAGAACGCATGACTTTGTTTTTGCTCGCTACTGTTTTTAAGTAGGCCAGGGCGTCAGCTTCTGTTTGTGCTTCACCCACTTTCAACGGTTGCGGTAAACGTATGCTTTCAGGCACGGTTTGTTGCATTAAATCATCTAACGACTCTGCACCAATTGAAGCAAGCATCTCTGCCATTTCTGCTTCACTGGGACCAATATGACGACGAACAAAATCCTGCTTTTGTTCAAGCTCTGATAATGAAAAATGAGATAATGACATGGCTAGCTAGCATTCCTGATGTGTACAAAAAATGGGAGCAAAGAATGCGAGCAAAAGATTTACCCACGCACTTTGATTTTAATAACGTTTAAAACGGCTTGAGGACTGAATAGTCCTCCCTTGTGAGCAGCTTACTCGTCTTCGATGTTGCCTTCATATGCTTCGGCATCAAACAAAGCTTCTACTTCTTTGGGATCTTCGGCTCTAATTTTAAATAACCAGCCTTCACCATATGGGTCAGAATTGACCAACTCTGGCGCGTCTTCTAGGCCTGCATTCACTTCTAAAACTTCACCACTGATGGGTGCATATACATCAGATGCGGCCTTCACTGACTCTGCAACAGCAATATCATCGCCTGTACCGACTTGAGAACCTATATCCGGTAGCTCCACAAACACCATATCGCCTAGTAATTCTTGGGCATGGTCGCTTATACCTATAGTAAATACACCATCGCCATCAGGGCGCACCCATTCGTGAGTTGAAGCGTAACGTAAATCTGCTGGAATATTACTCATGTTTGTTCCTAATAATTATATATTTAATCTTGAATGTTTGTTCTGTGGGCTACAGAACACTTTTGCCATGTCTAACAAAACTAGGTTTGACCACGTTTACTGTAACCCACTTTTTGCGTATTTCAACTTCAGCACTATCGCCAACGGTTGAGGGCACGCGCGCCATAGCAATACTGTGACCTAAGGTGGGTGAAAAAGTGCCTGAGGTAATCACCCCTTCACCGCCGGTAACTTGCACTTTTTGGCCAGCACGTAACACGCCTTTGTCGGTCATCACTAAGCCCACTAGCTTGTCTGTGCCTGCCATCTTTTGTTGCTCTAGCGCCTCACGCCCCACAAACTTTCTATCCTTGGGTTCCCAGGTAATTGTCCCAGCCATATTCGCTGCTAATGGTGAAATAGTCTCATCCATATCTTGACTATATAAATTCATTCCAGCTTCTAAACGCAGTGTATCTCTGGCACCCAAACCACAAGGTACCACACCTACGTCTAACAATTTTTGCCAGAAATCTGCAGCATCAGCAGCAGGTACTATAATTTCGTAGCCTGCTTCACCTGTGTATCCAGTGGTAGCAATAAATAAATCTTCTGCCTGCACACCAAAGAAGGCTTTCATACCCTCTACTGCTTCTTTTTGTGCCGCAGAGAACAGCTGTGCGGCTTTGCTTTTAGCATTAGGGCCTTGCACCGCTATCATAGCGAATTCTGGGCGTTCGGTGATCATCACGTCAAATGATTTGGCTTGTTGTAATAACCAATCCATATCTTTTTCACGAGTGGCAGAATTCACAACTAAGCGATAATTGGTTTGGTCAAAATAATAAACAATTAGATCATCCACCACCCCACCCGTTTCATTCATCATGCCGCTGTATAATGCTTTACCTTTATCTTGTAGTTTAACCACGTCGTTGGCCAACAAAAACCGCAGATACGCTTTTGCATCTTTGCCAGTTACATCCACTATCGTCATGTGAGATACATCAAACATTCCCGCATCTTTGCGCACTGCGTGATGTTCTTCTATTTGTGAACCATAATTAATAGGCATTTCCCAACCATGAAAATCGACCATTTTGGCCCCCGACTCCAAATGTTTGGTATGTAAAACAGTTTTATTTGGCATGAAATATTGTGACCATGACTAAAGTATTCATTAACTATAATGACAGTAACCAAGTACAACAAATTGAAATATTTAATGTTTACATTTACATTTCTTATGAATGATAAGAGAATCATTTAAAAGTCTTATTTAAAAGGCTTGTTTACAAATCACTTAGATTAGATTGCATGAAACAACTTTCTCTTGATAACCTGCGCACTTTTGTCACTGTCGTGGATGTTGGTGGCTATGCGAAAGCAGGCGAAAAAATTGGTCTTTCACAACCTGCGGTAAGTCTGCAAATAAAACGCCTAGAGCAACAATTATCAAAACGACTTTTTGCTAAACAAGGGCAAAGACAGATTGTTAATCGAGATGGCTTAAGTTTATATAAAACAGCACAAACTATGCTGGACTTAAACGATAGCATTTTTCGCCAATTTCAGCCGACATCTTTGAAGGGCCGATTACGTCTGGGTATCCCTAGTGAATTTGCCACCACCTTACTGCCCAGTATTATTGGCGAATTTGGTCAGTTATATCCTGATGTGTCTCTGGAAGTCACCTCTGCATTGAGCAAATCCTTACTTGAGGAAGAAGCGCTTAATGGTTTTGACCTAGTGATGGCACTCGTCCACCCTGACACTCAAATTGACGGACAAGTATTACTGATAGATGAATTAGTTTGGGTGGGCGATAGAAGCTTACCTAATTTACCATCCACTTTATCGTTAGTACTAGCACCTGATGGTTGTGTGTATAGAAGCCGTGTCATCAGTAAATTAAAGCAGCAAACTCAGCAGTGGCGGATCAGTTATACCAACGCTGACTTAAGCGGTATCACTGCTGCCATTAAGCAGGGTTTAGGGATTAGCGCATTGGCTAAAAGCAGTGTACCCAAACAGCTAGATATTATTCGGTATAATTATCTGCCAAAATTAGGTGCGATAAAGATATGCTTATTAACTGGAAAGTCTCAACATCCACAGGCTAGTGGCAAATTAGCAGAATTTATTCAATCGAGATTAACGAAATCGAACTGATTGAGTATTAAAAAATAAAAAACCTTAGCTATTATTTAACTTAATAATAGCTAAGGTTTTTTTGTGCTTACTATTTTTTTATGACTATGAGTTGAGTGCCTTGCCTGACTAAAATAAAGGCCATAACACTTATCAATAACAAAACAAATAACTATTTTTGCTGAACTTGCTGTGATGATTAGCTTTGCGTCGTTCCTTGAAAACTGGTCCGTCAGCAAACACCCCGAATAAAATAAATACAGAAAGGTCAATTCTGTATTTTTGCAATGTACAACCTTACAGTAAAATATTAAATTTAAGTTCTATCATTCAATTGAATCTTTAACAAAAAATTACTTGATCGAACATTATTTTTACCTTAAAGCGTTACAAGAACATTTATTTTAATCATCGGACTTCAAACGCACATACGTTTTGTACTTCTTTTGTAATAAGCGATCGATATAACGAGTGAGTTTAATTTTTTGACTAATAGCGTTATCTAAAGCATCGACTAATTCAGTAAGCATAGTTTTATAATACTCTACGTCTTTAACTTGCCCATCTTCGGTAGCCACATCTAGAATATTTCTAGGCTTTGCTTGAGTTTGGAGTTGCTTTTCCGGTAGAAACATCTCTTCTGACACTTCTTTGATCACGCTTTCAACTGCTGATTCGTCTAAGGTTTTTAGCTCTTCAAGAAAACCAAAAAGCAAGATCCTGTCCATCAAAGTATTGATTTTTCTTGGAATGCCATGAGTAAACTGAAAAATTCGATCATATGCCCCAGCTGAAAACAATGTCTGCCCATCCCACCCTGCGTGTTGCATGCGATATTCGATATAAGCTTGGCACTCTTCATCGGTTAAAGGCACTAAATGACATGATGCCACAATACGTTGTCTAAATTGCTCCATATTAGGCGCACGTAAAATAGGCTGTAACTCTTCTTGTCCCAGCAAGAAGCTTTGTAACAAGGGTTTACCCGAGGCTTGAAAGTTAGATAGCATCCGTAATTCTTCGATGGTTTCTAAAGGCAAATTTTGTGCTTCATCAACCAATAACAATGCGCGTTTACCTTGTTTATGCAGGTCCATCAAAAATGCTTCAAGATCATTCAAAATGTCTGACTTAGAACTACCTTTGACTGGCACATTGAATTTGCTGGCAACCATTTTCACTAATTCATCTGGTGATAATTTTGGCGTGACAATTTGTGCGGCAACAATATCTTGTTGCATGTTATCTAATAAACTGTTCGCGATGGTAGTTTTACCCGTACCAATATCGCCAGTGATGATAATAAAACCTTCAGCTTGAGATAAACCATATTGTAAATAAGATAAGGCACGTTTATGCCATTTACTGCCAAAGAAGAAGTTAGGATCAGGTGTCAGTTGAAAGGGCTTAGAAGTCAGTCCGTAATAATTTTCATACATAATAAAAAACACCTAATCCGTTAAAATAAAAATCCTATTCTTAGCATAAGCTATCTGCCCAAGGCTTAGCAATCAAATACCGCAATTACATTTAAAAAGAGTATGAGTTTTAAAGGTTGACTGTATTATTTCTAGAGCCGATTAAATGACATGATAATAGATAGAAAAGAAATGACATATGCACCCAGCAACCACAAACACATGCCAAATTGCATGAGTAAACTGGACTTTTTTAGCCACATAAAACAGCACACCTACCGTGTAACAGAGTCCACCGGCAACCAATAACCATAATCCTTGGGTGGTTAATGCATTATACAAGGGATAGATAAAGAAGATGGCTATCCAACCCATTAATAAATACGTAATAACCGATAACTTCGGAAACCGTTGATTGGCAAAAATTTTACAGGTTATGCCTACCAAAGCAATCGACCAGACTATTATCATCCCAGCCAACCCTACCCAACCACCAATGGCTAAAAGCATAAATGGTGTGTAAGTACCCGCTATCAATAAGTATATTGCACAGTGGTCTACGACCTTAAGCAAGGCTTTTAGGTTAGGGCTTTTGGCCCAATGGTAAAGGGTTGATGATAGAAACATCAAGATCATCGACAGGCCATAAATTAAACAAGCAAATTGCCCATATATGCCCTCGACTTTTAACAACAAAAAAATCAAACCTACAGTGGCAGCGATTACCCCAACGCCATGACTTATGGCATTGAGTCTCTCTTCAAGTGGCGAATAAGTTGTTTGCAAAGTGCTAGAATGATTCATTAATTGGATCATGATAAAAACAGGATTTCATCATATATTTTGAGCGTACAGTTGTACACTCAAATATATATTCTAATTAAAACCTGTTACCGAGTATATTGTGAGATTGAAGGTTAGTGAACTTATACTAATCGCCATAAGTATTGACCCTCTAATTGAGATTTAAAGCCGCTTTAAAGCTCACCCTTTGGGAAAGCACCAGCCGATTTTGTGCTGCGTTCTCGCTACTTGAAAAGGGAAATGCCATTCATTCGCAGCAACGCTTTGTCCAAAAACGGCTGGTGCTTTCTGAGTGGGCAATTACTTCTGGTGAGCGGTATTTCGCCAGTGTATCTTCTCTATGTAAGTGGATGTCTATCTGCTCAACAAGGGTTTTAATTAAGACATCCAGATTAAGCGGCTTACCTATATGGGCGTTCATTCCTATATCGAGCGATTTCTGAACATCGGAAGGCATCACGTTTACTGACAGTGCTATGATCGGGATACGGGTGAGCTCTAACTGGGTCCTGATATATTTAGTTGCCTCGTAACCGTCCATCACGGGCATTTGAATATCCATAAGGATTGCATCAAAACTGTTTTGCTTAACGGCATCTATCGCCAGCTGCCCATCTTCAGCGGTGACGACAGCTATCCCTGCATGGTCTAACATTACCTCAGCAATAGTCAGGTTAATTATATTATCATCAACCAGTAACACCTGGTTGCCCTTTAGAACTAAAAGCGAAGCCTCTGGCAATGTATTATTTTCGGTCGAACTATCAATTTTTTCATCTTCGAGCTGATACTTGAGCGGCAGCACGAAAGAAAAATGACTGCCGACGCCTTGCTCACTTTTTACCGAGATCACCGCCCCCATTAACTCAAACAATTTTTTACTAATAGATAAACCTAAGCCTGTTCCACCGTAATTACGGGTGGTAGAGGAGTCAGCCTGATTGTATGTTTTGAACAAGTTTGTTTGCTGTTCAAGGGGCATTCCTATACCGGTATCACTCCCTTAACCTCAATTTTCAGCCGTTGAGTCCCTTTGCTAAGCAGTTTAGCGCTGATTGCAACACGGCCTTGATGGGTGAATTTCGCCGCATTATTGGCCAGATTTAGCAGGACTTGTCAAACCCTTAGAGGGTCGCCGGTTAACCGACTTGGGATATCTGAGTCAATGCCAATATTCAGTACAACCAATACATCTTTTAGTAGGACTGGAGCTGTGCCTCGATGTTTTTGAAGACCTCTGTCAAATTGAAGGGAATGGACTCGAACTCAATTTTACCCGCTTCGATTTTGGATAAATCTAAAATGTCGTTGATTATCACTAATAAGGACGAGGCGGAACTGCTCAAGGTTCGATTAAGTTTCATTTGTGCCTCTGTCAATCCCGACTCACCTAACATGTAAGACATACCTAGCACTGCATTCATCGGTGTTCTAATTTCATGGCTCATATTGGCTAAAAATTCATCCTTAGCCTATTGGCACTTTCAGCCCTGTCCCTGGCTATTCCAAGCGAATATTCAACCTGGACGCGGTGTAGAGTAAAACGTACTTATATCGGTGCCAACGTTAACCTGGATCGCCAGCCAGTTTTTAGTGATTGAGGTCCGTTGTTTGGCGCTAATCGTCTTTAGCGCTTTATCCAGTATCGGCACGCACCCCTATGGCTATTTCCAGCTTGTAGGGGGTATATGCTGCCACTCTTATATTCTCAAAATCATCCGTATTTAATAGGTATTGAATAACCCCCAAATGTGTATAAAAGCATCTATTTTCCGCTGCTGCAGCAATAACATACCATGCCTGGCATCATCAACCTCCAGAAGCCGGAGCCCTGAGTAATTTTCCTACAGCAATCCTTTCGCGGGTGTGCTTCTTTCAATACCTACCACCTTGCCTTCAAGATCGTCCAAATCTGTCAAAAACCCTGAGTTTATATGGGTTGCAACAACCAGATGCAAGGTAATGTAGGCCTCTGTGAAAACCAGAAAATTGCTGCGTTCTGGGGTTTTAACAACCGAAGGTAAGATGTCAATTTTTCCAATTTTGATTTGCTCTATTAGCTGTGTCCAGGACAAACCTAGTGTCGGTGTCAAATCAAGTGCCAACTTTTGTTTTTAGATCCCAATATAATCGGCACTAATATCCCCATCTTCATTCAAGGTCTCAAAGGGCTCTAACAGAGGCGATATCCCCAAACTAAAACTCTGATGCAGACGTAACCACTCCACTTGTTTACTGCTCAATGAGGGAACATTCAATAACTGTTTTTCTGGAAAAAAGGGGTTTTACTTCTCAACCATCGTGTCTCTAATTCGATTAGTTTTAAAATCGGGATAAACTGGATACCCTCGTTGATTTTTTTTAGCAATCCAGAACGGCCCTTGACAACCATAGCGTGAACGGAATTACTCAGGAGTATCTCGTCGCTTAAGGTGAACGCACCTGTTAGTCCCTTTCGGCCAAGGAGTGCATCCATTGCAGGAATTTCGTGAAAGATGATATCAATATCTTTATTTAACAAAGCGTCAATCGAATCAGCAATGTTGTCAAATGCAATTATGTCTAGTTCGGGATAGTTCTTTTTCAAATAACCTTCTTGAAAAAAACTTTCTTGAACTGCAATCCGTTTATTGGCCAAATCCCGGAGCTTTTTAGGCTTTATCGCATCGCCATGAAAAAATAAGCCGGTATCTACCTTGTGAATAAGCAAGGAAAAATCTGCCCATTCGGCTCTTTCATCATTAATAAAAAGGCCCAACAGGAAATCTACTTCTCCGGACTTTAAATTATCGATGTTTTCAGTAAAGCTGTTTGAGGACACAAAGGTGACCGGAATACCCATGGTTTCTGACCATAAACGCCATATATCGATATATAAGCCGATGGGTTTACCGCTGGGTAGCTTCGAGGAAAATGGCTGATAATCTGGCAGGTAAGCGATTTTTAGGGCTTGTGGTTTAGTAAGCTCTTCTGCCAGTGCCGTGCTCCCGCCTGTTAGGCCAGAAATGTATAGCAGTAATAAAAAAACAAAATAAGCTTAGTCGGTTTAATAAACGCCAGAATTAGGTCCTAAATTTTTGAGTAGCCTAAAAGTTTGAGTTCAAATATACACATCATTAAATATTGACCATACATTTGTTAATGCTTGGCTTGAGGTGGATAGTCAATCGAGATAATAGCGTTTGGTAGGGTAAGTGGAGGGTACATGTTCATTCATTTTTTACCTCTTCGAATTTTTAACATCCACATCCACTCACTAAACTGGGACAATAATGTCGGCTGAGCGACATAATATAAGGGGGAGTATAAGTGCTATTTCACGAGTAACCAGACTAACCTTTGGTCTTTATCGTCCGAGGAACCACGATTTCCAGATCTATATGTTTGCCCATCCAATCTATCTTCAACACCTCTCAGCCCATTTGCCAAACCCCATTTCAAATCGAATGGGGTTCACCTCGCTGTTAAGGGTTTATCTTTACAGTATCTAGTCCATGAAACTTTGGTTGACGAACTTGGGTATGCCTTTTAGCAGTTCGGTCAAGTTATCGAAATCAGATGAATTGAATAGCCGTTTGACTACTTATGTCAAATTTTGAATATCACTCACGCTGTGTGTGACGTGATCAACTAAATACGGTCACCCCAGTTAAGAGATAATCATATAAACTGGGGTAGGCAAAGTTAGTGAAACACGTCAGTTAGTAGTGCCCCAATAAATGGTGACTTTTTCTAAGCCACCGGAAACTGAAATGTATATTGGTGTCTCTTTCAAACCTGCAACAGTTTCTGCTTTACCAATTACTTTTCCATCCGGGTCTTGAGCACGAATAATTATCTGGTTTCCGTTCTTACGAGCGAAAAGATTCACGGTTCCAACTCCCTGAATATGTAGATTACCAAGATGAGAAGAATTATTTATATTCTCGGTTAATCGCGACACATGAAAAACTGAATCTGCATGGCAGTCCATTGCCAATACAAACAAAATAATTGAATAAATAGATCTCATCTTTTCCCCTCAAGGATTATTCCTTAACTCAGCCTAATCTAGCAAATATTAGGGTGCTGTCACCGTTGCCACAATGCTGCTATTCAGATTGGCCGGTACATCAAATCCCGCCGGTTGCAACAGTTCGATGTTGGTCGCACCAGCACTCAGCGGGTCAAACGCGGTATTTTGGGCTGTACCTGCTCCACCATTGAATACCACAGGATTAACCGTGAGTGCTCCAACCGCGGGATCACTGTTGGTTAAATCCACGCTTATCGATTGTCCGGCCCGTAATTCTTCGTGGCTAGCAAAGTTCAGGGTGGTCGGATTCAGGCGTGCCGAACGTAATTGAATACCCACGTTAGCCGCAAACACATCCCGCGTAAAGTCATTGGCATTGAGCCAGAATCCCGAGGGGTCAACAGTCACGTTGCCGGTATCGTCATTGTAGGCTGCGGCCTGAACCGTGATCTGAGTGGAACCGATATTTAAACCCTGCACGTATATAGTACCAACGGAGGTCGAAGTCACCCCGCTAAAGGTCACTGTGCTGCTGCCCACTGCGGTCCTGCTGGTAGATATCAGTGCAACACTGCTGT
>Ga0206127_1001318_pt1 | contig 27393 bp, 27 predicted proteins | sample Helgoland_Spring_6_FD_148646 | JGI IMG/M metagenome (GOLD analysis project Ga0206127, IMG submission 148646) | Pelagic subsurface seawater microbial communities from Kabeltonne, Helgoland, North Sea - Helgoland_Spring_Bloom_20160419_1 | ecosystem: Environmental > Aquatic > Marine > Epipelagic ...
TGAGGTGATGGAGGTGATGGCGGTGATGGCGGTGATGGCGGTGATGGCGGTGATGGCGGTGATGGCGGTGATGGCGGTGATGGCGAAGGTAATTAATTTATTCTTTATGTATCTTAATACCACCTAATAAAGAAAACATGTAAATATCTTTTAATAATTTATTTTTAGTACCTTTAATTTCTATACCATTGGATAGTAATTCTTTTTTCATTTCATCATCAGATACTTTATTTGCTTTTTTCATAACATCTCCTATATTTTTTTCTTTTTGAGGATAACATCTAAAAGATATTTTCCTTGACTTAGTATGTTTCTTATCTAATTTTCTTCTTTTTGATTTCTTTGAAAACCTACGTTTTGAATTAAGAGATACAATATTCCTCTTCCGACTACCAGTTTTCTTAGGTTCTGGTTTCTTAGGTTCTGGTTTCTTAGGTTCTGGTTTCTTAGGTTCTGGTTTCTTAGGTTCTGGTTTCTTAGGTTCTGGTTTCTTAGGTTCTGGTTTCTTAGGTTCTGGTTTCTTAGGTTCTGGTTTCTTTTGAACTGGTTTCTTTTGAACTGGTTTCTTTTGAACTGGTTTCTTTTGAACTGGTTTCTTTTGAACTGGTTTCTTTTGAACTGGTTTCTTTTTAGAATTATTTGTTTTTATGAAAATAGGATTTTTTCTATTTTCAGTAATGTTTATATTCTTCTTTGGTGAAAATTTTTTAACTTTCTTAGGTATATCTGGAACATTTTTACCTTTCTTTAAGAATTCAGAATATTCATTTTTTAAAGAATTATTTTTTGGACTTTTTCTCTTTTTAACTTTATTCTTCAAACTACGTGTGATAATACTATCCATATCTAATATAATAAAATATATTATTTTTATTATACAATCGTTTTTTGATACTCAATGATCTCAAGTTTAATGCGATTCTTACATAATTCATCATCCCTGAAAATATCTATTAACATATTATTTATTACTAAATCCCCTACATAATCATCCCCCATTATTTTCTTTAGAGATGATTTAATAAATTCTTTTAAATGATCCTTTCTCTGAGAATAAAGTTCAGAAATAACAGAATCTAAATCATTATTCGGTATTTTTTTTAACCCACGTTCTTGAAGGTAGATATTATAATTTTCCTTTACATAGAATAAAATTAGATCTTGTACTAATTTTTCTGGATTATTCGGCATATTTTTATATAAAGTATATTTTTTATATTTAAATAAGTTTCAGATCAAAAAAAAGAATATTATTTTATTAATATATGCTTGGTATATTTAATTATACGAAATTATTTTTGTGGTCCTCAATATATTATTTTCAAAAAGAAAAGTCAAAGACTATATTCAAAATTATTGTTAAGAATATAAAAGAATCGGGTTGTGTAACTATAAAATTAGTTCAATGGGTATTACCTAAAATAGAAACCATTTATAAAATTGATAAATCTAATCCTAAACATTCTTGGTTTTATGATCTTGAAGAAGTATATGAGAATTGTAATTACCATGATATAAAACATACAGAAGATATATACAGAAAAGATTTTAGCAGATGTCTTACAAAAGACTACGATGTTATTGATGAAGTTGCTTCTGGAAGTATAGGTCAAGTTTATAAAATAAAGTCTAAATATGACAATAAGGAATATGCTATGAAAGTCCTTCATCCAAATGTTAATTCAAACCTACAATTAATGGAATGGATTCTAAAATTTGTGTATAATGCTCCAATGCTAAAGAAATTATCACGTTATTACTTCCCTATCAAAATAAGTGATTTCATAAGTGATTTCAGGACTCAAACGAATATGATAAATGAAGGTAACAATCTACTTCATTTCATGGAGGTGTATAAAGATCAAGATGTTTTCATTATCCCCAAAGTCTATAAGTTTTCAAAAAATATATTAATTATGTCTTATGAAGAAGGTACCGTATTTGATAAGATAGAAGCTTCTGATTACATGAAATATAAAATGATAATACTAAATAAGATTTTTGTTAAAAATAATCAACACACACATCGCCTTATGCATGGAGATCTACATAAGGGTAATTGGAAAATAAGAATTGATGAAAATAATAATATTAAGATAATTATCTATGATTATGGATTTTGCTGGAGGATGCCTGATTTTATTTCACATGAAGATTCTATGTTTGTTGATAGAGCGATGATAACACCAATAGAAAATATAGACAATTATGTAAAAGCTATGTATATCCTTATAAATAAAATGTCACCAATAGAGTCTATCTTAGAATCTGTATCAACTGTTAAAATTAATATGATAAAAGAAGGTAAGAGTAAAAATGAACTCTATGATGATCCTTTATTTTTAATAAATTTAATTCTAGAAGATTCAAGAAAAAATGATTATCTTATTGATAGTTTTATTTTTCAAAGTGTAATCGTGCATAATCAATTATGTAATAATTTAATAAAATACGGTATAAATGTCAAAGAAGGAAAAAGTGATTATTTTAAAAATCAAATATTAACGATTATCAACATTTGTAAAACGTATGAAACATGTAGAAAATACTCATATATTTTAGAAAAAGAATATAAAGAATTGAATATAAAAAAAGATACATTATTTGAAGGGACAGATTATCTAAAAGGATATGAACTTAATATTAATTAATTTTTTCTTTCCATTTCTCATGATATGATACTTCAATATAATCCTTACCCATTTTATATAAAATGGTTCCAAAGAATATTAATGGTAAATAAAGTAGATCGCTATAATTAAACATTTAATATTCTCTCGGCACTTTTTTTTTAAATAATTTTAAAATTTGATTTTTATTTAAGAATATATTAAATAAATAAACAATACCAACGGTATGAGCATTAGTACTGACGATATAATAAAAACATATTTTAACCAGAAAAATGTTATTGTTGATCATCAGATAAAGTCATATAACTATTATGTTGATACTATAATACCTCAAATAATATCACAATTCTTCCCAGTCACTATACCCTTCAATGATGATAATTGTGTAATAAAAGAAGTTAAATTGGATATCAATAATATAAGGATCGGAAAACCACTCCTTATTGAAAATAATGGATGTTCAAAACTTATGACACCGAATATGGCAAGAATAAGGAATAGCACATATATCTCCCCTATCACAGTTGATTTTGATTCAATCATCAAAACTCAAGAAAATGGAGAAATTATTGAATTAGAAAAAACAACAATTAAAAATATCCTTTTTGGAAAGATTCCTATCATGGTAAAATCAAAGTATTGTATCCTTAAACAAAAGGGTGGTGAAGAAGAATGTAAATATGATGTTGGTGGATATTTCATTATTAATGGAAACGAAAAGGTTATTATCTCTCAAGAAAAGATTGCAAATAACCTAATACAAGTGTACAAAAACCCTAAAAATTACTCAAAATATTCGCATATTTGTGAAACACGGTCCCTTAATGAGAATACATTCGGTATCCCCAAAGTAGCGTCTATAAAGATAACAAATAAGGATGATATTTATAGCAATCAAATAAGGATCCTTTTACCTCATATGAAAACTGAAATTCCAATATTCGTCCTCATGCGAGCACTTGGTTGTGAATCAGATAAAGAAATAATCTATCATGTAATAGATAATAATGGATCATCAATTGACACAAATATCCTTAAAATTCTAAAACCATCCATAGAAGAAGCGAGAGAAGTAATGACAGAAACAGAAGCGGTCATTTACATTAGTAAACACATTAACAATAACAGTTACTATACACAGAATGAAGAAAAAAAAATTAATTATGTCCGGGAATGTATCCTTAAAGAATACCTAAATCACTTGGGGGATAACTTTGAAAAGAAAATATATTTTACAGGTCTTATGGTAAATAAATTGGTTAAATGTTATCTAGGTATAATACCATACGATGACAGGGACAGTTATATTAATAAACGATTTGAAACACCAGGTTACCTCTTAGGTAACCTAACATATCAATGTATACACAAAATTACAAAAGATATCAAAAATTTCATTACAAAAGAAGTTAATAGTGGTCTTTGGAACCTTAATAAACAATACAATCAAATCGTAAATGATATAAATATACATAAGATTATTAAACCATCATATATTGAAAATATTTTGAAAGGTGCTCTTGCGACTGGAAATTGGGGAATGAAAGTAAACGCAAGTAAGCAAGGTGTATCACAAGTCCTTAATCGTTTGACTTTCATCAGTACAATTTCACATATGAGACGTGTTCAAACACCAACTGATAATACTGGTAAATTAATTCCTCCCAGAAAATTACATGGAACATCGTGGGGATATGTGTGTCCCACGGAAACACCAGAGGGTCAAGCAGTTGGTGTTGTAAAAAATTTAGCAATGAACAGTGAAGTATCTATTGGCGAAACATCCGAAACAGTAAGGCATTACATAAATGAATATATTATAACCTTTGATAAAATACATATTTATGATTTCAACAAATTAAAATATGTAAGGGTATTCGTTAATGGGGATTGGATTGGGTTTACTGAAACTCCAAAAGAAATTATCAATATTGTAAAATCAAAGAGAAAAATAGGATGTATAAATATCCATACTTCTATTAATTGGAATATTCAAGAACAATATATTTATATATTTTCGGATAGTGGGAGACCTCTAAGACCTCTTATCATTATTAAAGACGGAAAACCACTATTTAATGAAAAAATTAGAGAAAGACTACAAAAAGGAACAATCAATTGGTTAGATATGATTTCAACTTTTAATGGTGACGGAGATTACTGTATTGAATATATTGATCCCCATGAAACAAATAATTGTACAATATCAATGGAACAAAAAGATAATCATTTAGAAAAAAGATCAACACACTGTGAGATACATCCATCTCTGATTCTAGGGGCACTAGCATCATGTATTCCATTTCCACATCACAATCAGTCTCCTAGAAATACATATCAATCTGCTATGGGTAAGCAGGCAGTTGGTGTCTATTGTACAAATTATAATCAAAGATACGATACATTTAGTCATGTTCTTTCACACCCTCAAAAACCTTTGATAGATACTAAAATGATGAAATTCCTAAATGCTGATAAATTACCAAATGGTATTAATGTGATTGTAGCGATCGCTACATATGGTGGTTACAACCAGGAAGATTCTATCATATTTAATCAATCATCTATTGATAGAGGACTATTCTCATCCACATTCTATAGGACTTATAAAGATGAAGAAAAAAAGAATCAACTTTCAGGTGAAGAAGAAAAATTTTGTAAACCAGAAAAATCACGACTCCTTTTCCCAAAACCTTGTAATTATGATAAACTCAATAAAACCGGGTTCATTGATAAAGACACATACGTAACTGAGGATGATATTCTTATTGGAAAAGTTGTCCCCATTAAAGATAGTACTAATTATGATTATAAAGATAGTAGTATGTGTCTAAGGAGGAATGAAAATGGTTATATTGATAAGAACTATGTTACCACAAATAGTGATGGTTATAATATATGTAAAACAAGAATAAGGAGTTTCAGGGTTCCAGAAATAGGAGATAAATTCTCTTCGCGACATGGACAAAAAGGAACTGTTGGAATGGTTTATAGATCTGAAGATATGCCATTTTCATCAAATGGTATCATACCCGATATAATCATTAATCCACATGCTATTCCAAGTAGAATGACAATTGCTCAATTAATTGAATGTATTCTTGGAAAAACGTGTTGTGAAACAGGGAATATTGGTAGTGGAACTGCGTTTGATAGAATTTCTGTAAAGACAGTTGAACAAATGCTTGAGAATGCGGGACATGAAAGACATGGAAATGAAATACTCTATAACGGGTTTACAGGTGAACAACTTAAGACACAAATATTTATAGGTCCAACATATTATCAAAGACTTAAGCATATGTCTGGAGATAAGATACATAGTCGTGCAAGCGGACCAATTGTAACAATGACTCGTCAACCGGCAGAAGGTAGATCTTCACATGGTGGTCTTCGTTTTGGAGAAATGGAACGTGACTGTATGATAGCACATGGAACCTCTAACTTCCTAAAGGAAAGGATGATGGATGTTTCCGATAAATACAGTATATTCATCTGTAGTCAATGTAATATGCAAGCAATATCAGATCCAAAAACAAATATGTATGAATGTAAACACTGTAAAAACTATAAGAAGTTTAAGAAAATATATATTCCATACTCTTGTAAACTCCTTATGCAAGAACTTCAGTGTATGAATATTGGTCCAAGGTTCTTAACTGATAAATAAAATTAATATAATATAATATAATATAATATAATATAATGGTAAAAATAGGAATACTCGGTGGTAGACTTGGTGAAACAAATCCATCAACCCCATATAAGAAATGGATGGATAATGTTCCTGATAAATATATTGATGCGGATGGGTGGATCTTGAATGAAGCAGCATTAGTTGCCGCGATCGAATATAAATATCCTGACGCAGAAGTAAAATATATCACAAATCTTAATGAAAAAACACTTCAAAAAAATGATGTAAATTTTTTAGTTGGTGTTAATCTCTTAAATGCTTGGCATGGAAAATCAAAGGTTCAATATCAAAAATGGTTGGCGATAATGAAAAATAAAAAAAATAATATATATCCCCCTCTATCTGAACAGAATTTCTTATATAATAAAGGTGATTATTTAAAATATTATGAAAATAAAGGGATACCTATAGCACCTACTTTTTTAATTAAAAAGAAAAGAGATGCTTCAGATATAATTAAAAAAGTTAGAGAAAATGGTTGGTCTTCTTTTATTGTTAAACCTGACTATGCGTTTGCAAATATAGAAATATCAAAATATGATCTAAAAACTACCGAGAATACTCAAATTACTGAATCCTATTATTCTGATGATCCATCAATCACAGAAAAAACAGAATCATTCTACTCTGATATACCAAATAGTGACGATGGAAAGGTTGAAAAAGAGTTAACAAAATATTTACAAAAAACTAAAAAATTCCCCGGTTTAGTTTGTCAAGAAAAAATGATTGGATTTGCTAAAAAGTTTGAGGTTAAAACATATTGGCTCAATGGAGAATATAAATATAATGTATCCATTAAAGCATGGCCTCCCCCAGAAAGTTTTGGTAATGTAAGTAAAGGGACTTTAAAGGGTATTCAAAAACTTGCCCAAAAAGTCCTTGATAATTACCCAGAAACTAAAATAAAAGGGAAGGTTGTAAGACCACTATTCTTAAGAATTGACCTTGGTTGTTGTCAAGGAAATACACTTGATACAACTAAATATTTCTTAAATGAAATAGAATATGCTGGTTGTGGTACGTTCACAGATGTTAAAAACGTATTCCATTATTGGCCGGAAGCATACTATAAGAAAGCAATTGAAATCAGTAATTTATAATACTATATTCTTAAATTATTTATATATGCTATAATAAAATGGATAATTCTTCATATGGTTTTAGTGGAAAAGGAGTAAATGGTATAGCCGATTACGAATCCCTTAGTGGTGGAGGTCGCAGAAAGGCTAGACGGTCAACTAGACGCTCTGCGAGAAAGAGTGCTAGACGGTCAACTAGACGCTCTGCGAGAAAGAGTGCTAGACGGTCAACTAGACGCTCTGCGAGAAAGAGTGCTAGACGGTCAACTAGACGGTCAACTAGACGCTCTGCAAGAAAGAGTGCTAGACGGTCAACTAGACGTTAAGTTATACCTATTAAATTTGAAAATATAAATACACGATTATAAACAAATACTAAACAAAAAGATGCCGAATTGGAAGATAAATGATCCGCTTCTTCTTTATGGTGAGGATGATGGAGTGGACGATGAACCAGGAACACCATCTCCTAGGGATGAACAACGGGGACTCTCTCCTAGAAGGGAAAATATTAACGATCTAGAGGTTCAATTACTTGATGGCACAATTCTAGTATTTGGTTTCGCAGTGGGTTATTTGTTTAGATCTTTACTAAACTAGACTTCTACAATACTCTTCGCTATATTCTCCGTCTGGTCTCTGTTCAATTGTAAAGATCGTTCCATTATATTTCATATAGAAACCATGGGGTCCTAGGAAGATATAGATACTATCATTAATTTTTTTTGGATAAGACATAACTTTCTCAGCATCTTCAATTGTAAAATCTTCGGACCGTTTATTTACTAATTTAAGATAATTTGATATATTCATATTTTTAACTTTCTTACCTGTGATTTTCATATAAGGTCCGAATTTACCATCCCCTATGAATATTTCATTATCCTTTATTTTTCCCAACAGTGGCATATCAATTACATTACGAGTTATATTTTTCATTTGATCATCTACAATAGATACGAAAGAATCATAAACTTTACGAATAACATCCACATAATTTAATTCTCCATTTGCTACTAAATCTAAATCATTCTCTACTTGCGATGTAAATGTTTCATGAATAATATTCATAAAATAACTTCTAAGATACTCTAAAACCTTGAGTCCGAGAGGAGTAAGGAGTATTCTCTTTTTCTGTATATTCCCTTTGACTGTTTTTTCTTCTTCAATCATTTCATCTTCTTTTGTAAGAGTAAGGGTTTTTACTTCTTTGTCAGGTTCTTTGTATTCTCGTTTTTCAGTGTATTTACGGTTATCAAGAGTGCTTACAATCGCAGAGTAGGTTGATGGTCTACCAATACCTGTTTTTTCTAGAAGACTTACAATTGAACTTTCATCGTAGTATTGTGGAAAATTCCCTGGTTTTTGTGTAGCAATACATTCTTCTAAATTATAAGTTTCATTTATTTCTGGTTTTTCTTCTTGTTTCAATGAATTATCATAATAAATCTTATAACCGGGATACATCATTCTTTTATGACTTGCTGTAAAATAACCATCGTTTTGTATATATTCATTTGAAATTTTAACCTTATAAATTAGATTTTCACAAGGTTTCATATGCGATGTAACGGTTCTATCATAAATTAGATTGTAAAGTTTCATATCAATTGGTTCAAGGTCACTTGGTTTTGTTAAACTAGTATTCCTAATTGCCTCGTGTGCTTCCTGAGCACCCTTAACTTTTTTAGCACCTGGTTTACAATAATCTGATGCGTTAAATTTATCACCAATAAATTTTTTAACTTTCTTTGAAAATTCATCCGAAATGTACATAGAATCTGTTCTCATATAAGTAATATGCCCACCTTCATAAAGTTTTTGAGCAATATTCATTGTTTGTTTAATTGAAAATCCAAATGACCTTGATGCTGTTTGTTGAAGGGTTGAAGTAATAAATGGTTTTTCGGGATAATCCTTTACTTTTTTTTCTTCAACTGATGATCTCTTAAAAGTGCGGTCTTGAGCAAAAGTTTCAAAAAGATCTTCCGTATCTATATCACTTTTTTTTGTAAATAGACATTTCTTATCATTTTCGCAAAATGAACCTTCAATTGTATACACTTCATCGGGAACAAAATTTCTAATATGGTCATCTCTTTTTTCAAGAAGATTAAGAAGGGCACTTTGAACTCTACCCGCAGATAGACCTTTTTCATTTGTACTTATATTTTTCCAAAGACATGGGGATAATTTAAATCCAATCAATCTATCAATAATCCTACGTGCTTGTTGTGAATTTACTTCATTCATATCAATTTTGCGAGGTGATTTAAGTGCTTCAATAATAGCAGTTTTAGATATTTCTCTGAAAATAATACGGTTTTCTTTTTTAACAGATGATTTTAGAACATTTGCTGTATGCCATGCTATTGCTTCTCCTTCTCTATCATCGTCAGCAGCAAATATTACTTCACGGTCAATTGATCCAGATTTTAGATTTTTAACAATATCTCTTTTCTCTGACATAATAACATATTTGGGTTTAAAATCATTGTCAACATCAATACCAAACCCCGTTGGATCACCATAAACTTTTGTTTTCTTTTTTTCTAAATCACGAATATGACCACACGATGAAAGGACTTTATAATTTCCATTTAAAAACCCTTGGATTTTTTTTGCCTTTGCAGGTGATTCAGTAATAAGAAGATACATTCTAAATTTGATATAATATATATGTTTTAAAATAATCAAATTTAAAATGGAAGAAATGACACATTACCCAGTGGCAAGTATAAAGGAAAATGGAGAAAAAAATGAAAACTGTATATTTTTATCAATGGATAATATAATACTTGATCCAGGCATGGAATTTATGGGACGACAAAAGTGTCATAAAATACTTTTAGAAAAAAAGGTAAAGACTGTGAATAATGGCGTGGAAACACAACTCTATAAATGGGATAAGGTTGAAAAAGATTTTAAAGAAAATAAGGAACTAGATCCTGTAAAACTCTGTAGATTTAAAGAAACACCATATTATACTGTGCTTGATGGAAGACACAGGTGTATGCTCAGTTTCTTCTGTGAATATACTCATGTTCCTGCGAATATATTTTGAATAATTTTAAATTTGAATATGTTTAAAATTACATTTTAAAACAAAAGAAACAAAAATGCCAGAGTGGGTCGTCTCTCTCCCAGCGAGCACCGAGTATATCTATCTCTTTCTCCTCCATATCCTCAATGATCCGAATATATCCTTTTACATCAGTCGTTTGTCATCAAAAGCATATCTCAAAGACCCAGGTCATCAGAGATGGCACGAATCCCTAAGAATGTCTACATCCAATAGATGGGGAGCAATTAACGGTCTATATAAGAAAAGGAATTTCCAAAAAATGCCTGGGATTCCGATTGATTTCCCACTCCCTTATGGTTCGGAAAAATGGAGGGCCCACAAGACTATCATGAAAAAAATACTGTTTTTCCGAAGAGGGTTTATGAGAATAGAAACTGAGATTGGTCAGAGAAATATGACATTCAAAGAAATGGTGGAAAATATAGATGATTTAGACTATATGAATCATCCTGATAAAGAAGTAATTGAGGCATTTGGAGACTTTTTACTTTTCACTGAATGGAAAGGGGATCAAGATTGGATCCCATATGTATTGAAGGGTGCAGTGTCTGAGAGAATGAGAATCATAAATTAACTACTTAAAATAAAGACACGTATTATATATAGAAATACAACTTTTTTTATGCCTAAGAATACTAAAGGAGGTAAGAAGCACAAGAAAAATAAGAACTATGGTTCTGAAAATAAATCACTGAGATATAAGGAGGAGGGTCAAGAATATGCGAAAGTTACCAGGTGTAAGGGTAATTGTCGGTTTGATGTATCGTGTTGTGATGGTAAAATCCGAGCGGCCATTTTATGTGGTTCTATGAGAAAACGCAAATTTATTAATCAAGGTCAATTAGTTCTCGTTTCCATCAGAGAATGGCAAGATGATATTTGCGATATAATTGATTCATATGAAGAGAGTCACGCTAAAAGACTTAAGTCTGATAAAGAAATACCGGAATCATTCCGCCTTGGTGACGATAACCCATACGATGAACAAGATGATGGTGTTGACTTTGTAATGACTATTCCAGGAGCAAGTGATGAAAGTGACGAAGAAATTGAAGGTGATAATCCATTTTTAAAAGAAGAAAATAGTGATGAAGGGATTGTTGATTTAGATGATATATAATATATTTTATATAGTAATATGGATAATCCTATTTTTGAAGAATATATCCAATCTATACATACTTTGAACCCTACTATTAACGATTACTTTATAAGGGATGAGTGGAAAGATAAAAATCATATACAACCAAATATATATTCTGAAAAATACTATAGTGAAATAAATAAAAACGATAAAAACATTCTTAAGAAGTTGAAAAAGAAAGAAGAACTCTCATTTTATGAGAAAATTTTAAAAGATAATTTAGAACAAAGTATCAATTTAGAAGAAAATTATTTAATTTATTACTACATGCCAATTAATATACGTAGTAACATACTTATAGATTATGCTGGGGACTGTTCTGGAGAGGGTTGGTATACATTCAGAGGTAAGATTGACTATATTAATTTTTTAAAAAGATTAAAATCACTTGATGAAATAACAGATGAAATTATAAAAAAAATGAAATATGGAATAAGAGATAAGGTTACATTATATCATAAAACAGTTAGTGAGATGATTGATAATATTAATGAAATACTAAAAACAAAATCATATACACATACAAAGGATATAAAAATATCTAAAAAATCATGGAATGATGCTGTTGAGAAATATCTTGTCGTTAATCTTAAAAAACTAAATGACTTCTTGATAGATGAATATTTACAACATGCTTCAAAAAAATGCGGATTACATCAGTATAAAGGAGGTAAAGACGAATATAAATATATTTGTAAAATAGAAACTTTACCAGAATTAACACCTGAAAAATTATTTCAATATGGTATGGATGAAATAAAAAAGATTAAAAAAGAAAAAAAGAAATTAGAAAAGAAAATAGGGAAGGGTGACATTGATAACTATATTCAAAATGAAAAAGATGATTATTATAAAAATAAAAAAGATGTCTTAGATGATATTCAAAAACTTAAAAAAGAAATCGTAAAAGATACATACTCAAAATATTTCCATGGTGAAATTAAAAAAGAAGATGACTATGATGTAAAATCAGCGAGGGTTGAGGATAAAAGTCATTTTGCGTTCTACAGACATCCAGATATAAAATTAAATAAAAAAGGAACATTCTATATCAATACTTTTAATCCAAGTTCCATAAACAAACATGAATTGTATGTACTAACATTACATGAAGGTATTCCAGGACATCATTATGAAATAAATTATCATGTGAATAGAAATGTCGGTGATTATTTTAAACATTCTCCATATGATAATTATTCTGAAGGTTGGGCATTGTATTGTGAAAGTTTAGGAAATTACACCGACCCTAAGCGTGAATATTTTAGATTAAAATACGATATGTTACGTTCTGTAAGATTAGTAATAGATACAGGTATTCATTATTTTGGATGGGATTATGATAAATGTTATCATTTTATGAAGGACAAATTAAAAAGTTCTGATGAAGCTATACATCGTGCCCTTTTGAGATATATAGATAATCCCGGACAAGCACTAACATATAAAATAGGTCAAAAAACTATTTTATACTTGCGGAATGAATATATTAAAAAAGGTGGGAATCTAAAGGATTTTCACGAAAAAATTATGAGAATAGGACCATGTCCTATAGACTCACTACTTGATTATTTCATAGAAAATGAGATAAATAAATAACCTATAAATCCAAGGATCATAGACTGTTTCCATCTATTTTTCATAGTTGAATAAATATCAGTCCATGCTTGAACTTGTTTTTCATCAGTTAAATGATTTAACATAAGAGGTTTTTTAGGATAAAAGTAATATATACCTATTTTTACAACGGACATTATTGCAATAACTTTACAAAATATATATTTATCTTTTTTATTGTAGTAATAATACATAAACCCTAGTATTATACCTATTATCATACCAACATTATAAACGGTTATGCGTTCAACGATTATTTCATGATATTTCTTTTTTTGTTCTGGATTTAATAAATCTACAAAATTATTAAATTTATCCTTCTTTAGATTTAGAACGGACATGATAATACTTGATAAAATAAGAGTGATACCCACAATACACGAAACATTATTCATTTATTATTAATCAACATTTATTTTATGTCCTTTACATTCATAATAAAACATCACTCTTTTGTTTTTATTTATTTCAACACAATATTCATTATTACTACAAAATTCTCCTACATTATTTGTTTCAAATGTAGGGAATTTTAATTTTCTATTAATATCTGTGTATCCGCAAAACTTACGGGACATATATGGTTTCCACCACGAATATTTATTTTCTAAATGTCCCATACCATGATAAAACATAGTCCCTTCTTTATTCTTATACCTTATTACGCCATTTCCAGGATTTTCTATCCACCCTTCTTGCGTTTTTTTTTCTAAATCTCTTATTTTTATTTTTAATCCATAGTATTCTTCAATCTTTTTATCGTATTCAACTATTTTTTTGTTTTTATCTATTATTATTAGTGATAACTCTTCTATTTTATTTAAATATTTTTCATTTTCTTCTTTTGTTTTTTTAATTTCATTCTTTAGATTTTTGTTATCACGTGATTTTACATCATCTACATCTAATTTAATTCTTTCTATATTTTTCAAGATTATATTATTCTTTTTATATTGTTTTTTATTTATATAATATCCACTCATAAATATAAAACAAGATGGTATTGTTAATAGCATACTTCCAAGGTATTCACCTATATAATAGTTGAGATAATCCATCGTATTTATTATTACAGTATTTAAATATTTAAATATAAATTTGAAAAAACATGGTATAATCTATAAAACAATAAAAGGCAATTCCTATGGAACCTTGTATCGCAGACTACTACCAAGGTTTTCCTAATGGTATAAATGTTATTGAAAAGATGAATGAAGAACATCATCTTTTAATGGATGAAAATGAAAAACTTAAAAAAGAACTTGAATTTGTTAAAAGTATATTTAAATATCCTCTGAGAAATAATGCTATATTCAACCTTGTCAGACTAAAAAAGAATGGTGAAGATGTTTGGATTAATAGGATTCAAGTGAGTGAAAATGAACTAAAAGAATTAGATGATTGTGATGAAGTAAGATATCTTCTAAAAAACTGTAATCCAAGGTGTGAAAGGTGAATTAAATATCATCTGTTACGGTAGTGAAATTTTCCTTCCATTTAGAGTATAACAACGTATAAAGGTTGGATGATAAAAATGTAGTGTCGTTATAATTAATAATAATGTTTTCATATTTTAAATTCGCCGAATTATTTGTCCTTTTTTCTTTATTCACCCATATTACACCCCGCCCACTTAATTGATATGTTTCGGTGTATCCGGTAATTTCTGGCGTTTCCGTGATGGTTCCATTTTCATCGGTAACTTCGTCAACTCTCTCCGAATATATCGGTGTTCTAACTTTATTTAAAACAACTGATACATTACCTATACAACCATAACTATTTTGAACAGTTAAACCATTATTCAATTGAATTGTATCACCGATAATTATTCCCATTTTATAATATATATTATATTTTTTTAAGTGGTTTACCTTTATTACACGTCGGAATATGTCTATTATATTCTATTGGAGAACTGAACCATTCTCCACATAAAAAACAATGCATATTACGGTTGAGGGGTTGTGATATCTCTTCTCCACCCTTACAACAACATGAAACTAAGTTACCCATATATTATACATCTATTTAAATAAAATTCCATATGGATCGTATTTTTGATATACACTCACATCTTCTATATTTTTTAAATTATTTACTACGAAATCTTTATCATAAAAACGCCACCTACATTCTTTCATAATCGCGCGTTTTGTAAATGGTTTTTTAAGTTTTATATATTTATGGAAAAATTTTTCTCCTAATAAGATATCCCACGTTCCGTATTCATCTTCCTCTTCATCTTCCTTTTCCTCTTTTTCATCACACCTTTTCATAAATATATCTGCTTCTTTTTTAAAAATGTATGAAACTTCGGTATTTAAAAGATATCTTAATTCCACACCCTCATCTGATAACCTCCATTTTTTTATATCATCATCATAAAAATACCATTCGTTTTTTTTAATAGAAGTACATTTGAATTTATCACCATATAAATGGAATAATAAGTTAACCATACCATCGTCACTCAGTGCTGCACCCCTTACGAGATTTCTTAATATTTTAGAGGGTTCTATAATACTTTTTAATTTATCATACTTATTTTGTAATATCTGTAGTTCATTATTCATCTTTTCTATAACATTTACGGAATGCGGAAAGTCATTATAGTAATCTATCATATATGGTTCCATTTTATAATTTTAAACATTAATTATATATTGTATCTTTTTCTTAAATAAATTTGATTAAAATCTAATAATTTATAGTTTTAAATCATACCATGAAAGTTACTCTTCAAAAATCTATTTATAACTGTAAAATTATTATTAGTTTGGGATATAGAAATGATATGTACATTTCCGAAAGACAAGAAATGTGGGATCTGTGGAAATCCCTACGAGATACCCTTTATAAGAATAACGATGATAAATTAGGAAGGGAGGGTAATTGTATCTTACCTTCTACATTTCCCCTAAATTCATATAGAAATACTTCAACACTTCAAAACTGGGGGTGTATAGGAGATATAGAAACACAAAGTAAATTTATTATTTTAGATGAAAACTCAATTTTATCCCCAATCCAGTTTGATTTTGATAGTTTTGGATATCCACCAATGAAATGGTGTGAATTTATGAGAAAAAAAGGGTTCATGATAACCCTTTATTTCCTAGACAATGATAACCGAAGACTATATAAAAATGGTAACTGTGGAAAATGTATATATGATAAAAAGCGTATCATTGAAGATTTATATACTATGCCATCAATAAATTATATGGAGGCATCTACAAAATATAAGAAATATAAACACATGAATATGTTCGCTTGTAGGAGGGAATTGGTTAAATATAGAGATAATATTTATTCACTTGAAGGATTTTGTGATGGTTTAAAAGATTTATTGGATGCATATGGATGTGGACCATGTGCTGAAGGACTAATGTTGTATGAAAAATCTAAAATTTCAAATAATTTAGAAGATATAGAAGAAAAACTCACAATTGGGGAATTAAACGAAGGGGATTATTTAGATAAATGTAACAGTTTGAAAAAACAATATGACAATATAAAGTTTGCTTCTTTGTAGAAAAATATAAGGAATATTAAAGATGAAAAAGATAATAAGGGATATTCTATTTTATTCGTCGTTTCAAATGTTGTATGTATCTGGGATATGTACCTACCACAAAAAAAATCTCATTTTTTTTAATCGTGTGCGCTAATTCTAGAGGCGTTCATAAATCTCTTTCATCTTATTAACAATATTAATGTATGTGTTTTCGGGAATATCTCCAGTGACTTCAAACATATCATCCATCGCATCCTTCATGATTTGTTTTGTTGTCATAGTTTCTTCGTCATCTTCTAGAAGAGTCTCATCTCCTTCGGTGTCAATCTCAAACTCTCCATTGTAGGTTTCTTGGAGTTCTGGTGGGATGGTATATTCCTCCTCTCTACCAACTTCTATTACAGAGTTGAGGTAGATTTCATATTTTTCATGACATTCTTCACACCGGTGGATTGGTGGGAATGTCTCATCTTCCTTTTTGAACTCCGCATCCCTATCACAGATAGTCCTAGTTAGTTTCTCAGAAACTCCGCATTCGATACACTTGACACCGTCACACATACACGACTGACAAGTGATCATCCCCGACTCTTTCATGACAAGATAGTCTATGGAAAATCCATAAGTATTCGTGCATCTTTCTCCGATTTGCCAGTGACAAAGACCACAACTATCACAAATCCCTTCACCCCCTCCTTCATCAACCCCAGTTCCATCTTCATGACTATTCCACTCTTCCCACATCCTTTCCCCAACCCTCCTGAGTTCCTCAAGGACTTCTGGATCCGTTGTGATAGATGGTTCTCCTTCTTCTTCTCCTTCTTCTTCTTCTTCTTCTTCTTCTTCTTCTTCGTCTTCAAACAACCTCGTCCACGCGTGGGGATCCCTCTCAGCGTCTTCCTCCACTTTTTTGATCATCTCATTCACACAAGACTTCACATCAATCATCAGGAACGCATCCTCACGCGCGCGCCTTCTTCTGTCCACCGCCACCCAAAACTCTTCGTCAGAGACGTTGAGACTAGTCATCTTTCAGAGGTCTTTCTGAGTTTTTCAGAGAGTATCTTTAGTTTTAACATGTATTAAAAATCCTCTTTCAAATTTATTTTTTAACCTTTTGTATGAGGTAACTCACTTTCTCCTCTCTATTATTCCACATATCGTCTATCGCAGAATCTATCTTCCCATCATCAATGTACTTTGATAAATTTTGTCTTATGTTCGCCTTATTGAGGGCCTGCTTCGTCCTCCTCTCTTTACACCTCAGTTTCCCGTTCTCTGTATTTAGATCCGTTATATTATTATGTGTCATAAATGTAGTTATTTTAGGTTCTAGTTCTTTTGAACGGACCTTCTTCAATTCTTTTATTTTTTTCTCTAATTCAACTATTTGAGAATCTATAATAACCCATCTTTGAACTTGTTCTTTGAAAAATTGTATTTCTCCAGGGGGTATTTTTTCATACGGGTTCATTAATATTATTCATATATATATTTATTACTTTAAATCGCTTTTAATCTTCGCCATCTATGAGAGAGAAATCAGCTACTTTTCCCTTTGTTTTTTCCTTCCTTGGTTTTCTCTTCTTTATCTCTTCACCATTATGAAAAATTGTAAATGTCATCTTTTTATAGAGTGCTAATCGTTTATTACATTGATTTTGAAACATAGAAAAGTTATCTTGTAGGTCAATGATTAATGGATGAAATTCCCTATCACATGCTTTCTTTCTAAAAACACGACCAACTGACTGCTCTACATCAGATTTTGGGGATGCTAAGATAACAGTATCTAATTTTGGTATGTCCATTCCTTCCGCCGCCATAGAAAATGTTGCGAGAATGATATCCTTTTCTTGTGATTCCCGTAGTTGGTCAGGTTTCATACCACCAACATAAAATCCCCGTGATTGTCCATCAAGGAGTTTATGAATCAATTCTAAATGACCCCGTCTATCAGTTAAAATAAGGATGTTACGACCTTCTTTTCTATATTTCAACGTTAGTTCAACAATAATTTCAGTTCTTGGAAGGTATTCACAGATATTGTTAATCATCTTAGGCATACAAGGTTCCTTCCTAAAATTAAGTTCTTCTTTATTATATTTTTCATCTTGAAAAACACAATCAATAAGTTGAACTTCAGCATAATCTTCATTCTTTTTTTCTTGAAGATATACGATATCACCCATATGCCATTCAAATACTTTTGAAAGACCATCTTTGCGTTTGGGTGTTGCTGATAACCCAAGCATATATTTGGATGCAACCTTTGCCATACATTTAGAAAACTTTTCCGCCCCCAAATGATGACATTCATCAAAAATTGCTAAACCAAAACTATCAAATGTACCCTCGTCATATTCTTTCATTGATAAACTTTGAACCATTGCTAAAACAATATCTTTTCCCTCAATATCAATTGTATTTTGTTGTATTTTTCCTATCTTTGCGTCTGGTAAAAACTCTAAGATTCTGTCCCTCCATTGCGTCATCAAAAAATCTTTGTGAACAACTACAATAGTTTTCTTTTTAAGGACACTACATATATGTAAAGCGAGGACGGTTTTACCTCCACCACACCGTATTGATATAATCCCTCCACCCTTTTCACGCGCATTTTTAAGATATATTTCTTCAATTGGTTTTTGTTCTTCCCTCAAATCTCCTTTAAAGTTAATGGTAATATCATCCCCTCCTTCAATCTTATTTGTTTCCGGTTCTCCAAATTTTTTAAGTCCATAAAATCTAGGTAAATAAAGTTTCTTGGGACTTTCCATATAAACAAGGAACCCAGATTCCTTGTTCGCATTTTTGTTAAAAGTAAATGGTTTTGCAAAAAGTTCATCTTTAATTTCTTTTATTTCTTTCGAACTATAATTACTTTTCACGATTGTGTAACCACTTTTTGTGAGTTTTGACATCAATGATCTATATATATCTATAGCATTATTCTTAAATAAAAATATAATAATTATATATAATAATGGACCAGCAACAACAAAAAAATGACGGAGCCACCAGTCCAGGACCGAAAGATTTCGGAGATATTATAAGACAAATTAAAAAAAATGCTTTTTCAGTCCCTCCTTTGCCCGAGTTGAATGGTGATAAATATTTTGAGGTCCCTACGGGAAATCAAAATAACCAAAATTTAGGTTTCAGAAAAACCCAACTTGTTGACTGGTCAAATGATTTTAATATTCTTAAGGAACTTCTTCTTGAGGATTTACGACTTATTAAACAATCAGCGTCTGAGGTCCAAAGTAAAAATACTAAGACAGGTATCAAGCTACCGCTCATCGTTTTCAACTTACTCTGCTGTGGTATTCGTGAAAAGAATATTATTGAATATCAAAAAATTTCCGATGATATAACAGAAGTAGATGTTAAAAAATACAGGGGATCTGCAGGTTTGATGGGTCATATTAAGATGATTGATAAATTTATTAAACTTATAGATTATCACATAAACAAAATAGAAAACAGATTGAGTGATGCTGGTGGTGATATTGATATTGATGATGATATTTTAGTATCAGCATTTAAAGGATTAGAAAAAGAAATTTTTGATACAGCAACGGATACAATAAACTTAAATATTAAGTTTCTAAATAAACACCTCGTTAAGATTGATGAACTAAAAAATAGTCAGAGCACGAGCATCGCCTCCAAATGGGCTCCAGCAATACATACATTTTTATCAAGCTTAATTGAAAACTATGATGAGAAAGCAGGAAAACTTATTCCGAACGAATATGAGTTTATAAGACTTATTAAGGAACAAGATGAAACCGACGAGGAATACTTTAAACGGTTGAATACGATTATCGTTGACGAAGGGTCTATCACCGACGAAGATGCTGGACTTCTGAAAGAATTGGATGAATTGGAGGGAGAATTCAGTAAAAGTGGTGGAGATGGAGTATTAGAAGAGGGGGTATTAGAAGATGGCGGTGAATATGACGCGGATGAAGATAACACGACTGTTATTAGTGCTATTACTGCTAGTGATGGTCAAGATGAAGATAACACGACTGTTATTAGTGCTATTACTGCTAGTGATGATAAAAGTGATGAAAGTGATGATACAGTTAATATAGTTTATTCAGAAAATCCCGTGGATAATTCTGAAATACAACAATTTATGAGAAGATACATAAATGGTATTCACACGGAACTTGAAAAAATAATTAAAAACCCTCAAGAATATTTTGATAACCTTACTATTAGTGAAAATGCTTTTCCAGAGAATAACCCCAATTACGGTATAATATTTACAAAAATTAAAAATACAACTGTTGATGTTAAAAACGGTATTATAGATTTATACAGCAAAGGTACACTAGATGGTGGTGGTGCCGAGGCAAATGAGCGAGTTAACGAGTGGTTGGACAAATCGCCACTACCGTCTACCCAACTTGATCCAAATCAGGACCCCTTAATTCGGAATAAACAAGAGTTATTATCAAAATATATTTTTAATAGTAATATCTACATTATTTTATTATTTATTCTCTATATTGTAGAAGGATTACCCGAAGATAAAAATAAATTAAATATAATTATAGGATATTTAAAACATATTCTAAAAAATAATGAAATAATTCATAAAGAATTAATTAATAAGGAATCAATAAAAATAATTTTAGAAGAAATGAAAAAATATGAGAATGACGATAAATTGAATGACGATAAATTGAATGAAAAAATAGATACTATTTTAAGTAAAGGTAAAGTTTCCTCTAAAACAGCAGAACCATATCCATCGCCACCATCAGACCCATCACCAGAAGGGTCATCACCACTATCAAAACGCAATTTAAATGTATTACCAAAGGCATCACCACAATACGCATCACCATCAGAGGCAACACCATCAGAGGCATCTGAAGACCCAGTAAATGATAAACAGAACATGGGGGAAATAAGCAATGAAGAAAAAGTTATATTAAATAAACAATTAAAACAAAAAAAATTAGAACAAGAAAAAAAAGATAAAGAATTAGCACAACAGTATCAAAAAATTTTTAATGAATATGAGAAAAATTTAAAAGGGGACTCATTAATCAAGCCAGAAATAGAACCTGTAGGAGAAGGTGCGTTATGGAATCCTCCCGATGGTAGTAATAATGGAGTTAACAAGTGTTGGTTGAATGCTCCATTATATACTATCCTTCAAAATAGATATATTAGAGATACAATTATAGAACATGGAGGATCGTCAGAAAAAAACGTTTTTTCTGAAACTATAAAAAATTTATTAAAACCCGATAGTGGGGTAGCCCCCGCCTGGAACCAAGAGAAATACAGTGAAATAATCAGGGCATTAAAAAATACTACAGGTGATGTTGATGGTTTAATTAAACTTAATCCTGAAGCAAATGATCCATTAACTAATGTAGATTATGGAGACAGTGGGCGGGAGCAATTTATTACAGATCTCATTAATGGGGTGAAAAGTGGTAATGGTATTACCAAGAGTTTTTACTACGATGCTAGACATACATTACATTATTTAGAAAATGTTCTTAAAAAAATAGGTATAAACATCTATATAATTAACACAATACCGTTTGGAAAAAATGCTGTCGGTCCATATGTAGATTGTAATAAGTATGGTAAAACAGAAACGGCCGCCGCCACCGCTACGCAGGACAATAAAATTTGGAAAGGATGTGTCTCAATAAGTGAAGAGTTTAAGACAAAACTGATTGGATTGGTTCAATCATATAATATATACCATATAGATCCTAATACAAAAGAAAGTGTACAAGGTGAAGCAGGACATTATAGATCATTTATTCCAATAAAACCTACAGAAGGAGATTTTAATGGGGAGGATTTTAATGCTAACTATGAGTGGGTAAAGAAAGATGCATTACATAATTTCAGAGATGAAAATGTTAACCCTGAAAGTGGACATTTTGCACACTCTTACTACTTATTTTTAGAAAAACCAAATGTAATTTCTACCTCCAGTGGGGGTGGAAAGAGAAGAGTAATGACCAATAAAAAAAGAAAAGGTCGGCGAGTTAATAGAACCGAAAAGAAAAATAGAAGATCTATCCGGAAAGGGAATAGAAGATCTAGAAAGAAAGGAAGAACACCAAAGAAAAGAATATCTAATAATGAAAGAACACTGCGGAAAAGAATACAAAGGAATGGAAAGATACCTAAGAAGAGAACATTAAAGAAGAGACGTTAATCCTTTACATCAATAACTGTATCCACTGAAGAACCTTCCTTCACAGGTTCCCACTTTTTGAATAATGGATTAAACTTACATTCAACAATACATTCATCATTTTTATCAGTTAATTCTTTTAACCATTTTGATTTTTCAATATTTTTTACAGTTGCGTAAGAATGTTTAATAATACTTGATTTTTGTTCATTATAAAGGTAAAGTTCATAAATATCTGGTTTTACTGTTTTAATAATCCTGAATGAGATTAACGATTTATTTACTGAATTAACTTGTTTGTAATCATTTTCTTTTAAAAGATATAATATTTTTGAATAACTCGTTTTGAGAGGGACAAAGTAGAATCCCTTTACGCGATAGGTAAGTTTTGGTATGAATTCATTTATAACATACTCAACTTCTTGTATATCGAAAAACCTTTTTATAGAAAGTGGACAAATATTACAGAAACTATCATCTATATATTTGTTTTCAAGGATACTATTACAATGATTAATTCTGTCATGAATTTGTGTATTTTTCATAGAATTTCCAGAAAGGTAATAGATATCTCCAATAAGGACCGACCAAGAGTTATTTTTATCTCTTGTTAATTCAACTTCAAAGAGTGTGCCTTGAAATAATTCTGGATCAAAACGATAATGGACAATGAATATTTTTGGATAATCATAACCGTCTTTTACTTTCTTATCAATTAGAAAAGAATAATTTATATCATTAATTTGAGTGCAAAATAGCAAATAAGGTGTTCCAGAACTCTTAACGCAGAATATATGTGGATTATTTAGATTTTTCTTAAACTGTTCGTTATATACCTTGGCATAACGCGAATCATATTTAATATTTGTTTTTAACTTAAGATTATCTAAGATATACTTTTTCATAGAATTATCTGTAACATTATCAACTTCTTTATTGCAGAAACTTGTTCTAGTTATATGTTTAGGATCCATTTATCTATATTGTAGTATTAGTATTTCTTCTTTATATTCATTCAAATTTATTTTTTTTTCTTAATTTTAAATAATCCAGTCATAAGTATAATAATAATAACCAAAGATAAAATAAATGAAGGTATAGTAACATCAATACCACTAAATATTATAGCAATGGTCCTTTTTTTATAATCTTCACAATCATTATCTGAATCATTATCTGAACTATCATCGCTACTAGTATCTTCCTCAACATAACTACCATCCATATTATTATTTTCTTGAAATGTATTCCCTTCAAGATTATTTGACAACATATTTCCATCAACTATAATTCTACGCTCAGTACAATCGCCATTTACACATGACTTTGTTATTTGAACACATTCTCCATTATTACACACTGTCCTTGAACTATCTACAATACTTGTTTTAGGCATTATAATATATAATATATATTTTTACTTAACAATAATTTTTAATTATCATTATATATTGTATCATGTGTGGCATTGTAGGAATATATAATTTTGATAAAAATGAATGTATTTTAGATGAACTATTAAAAATGATGAATAAACTCCAACATAGAGGGAAAGATTCGTATGGTATTTCTTTAAAAAAAAAAGAAGGTATAAAAAATATCCGTAAAAAAGGGATGATTGATAATATATATTTTGAAGATGAGGGAACTTCTATATTATCGTGTGTAGGTCATTTAAAATACAGGACATCAAATATGGCAGAAACAAGTGAAGATAATATTCAACCAATTACGAATAATGATTTATCGGTTTCCCATAATGGAAACGTACCTAATATAAATGGTTTTGATACGCAACATATTTTTGATTTAATCGTCAATTATAATGGAAGTTTTAAGAATTCACTTATCAACCTTATAAAAACAATACCCGCGGCATATAGTATTGTAATACAGAAAGGTGATAGTATGTATATATTGAAAGATAGATATGGTGTAAGACCTATATCTTATGGGTTTAAGAAAAATAATATTTATATATCATCAGAAACTATTGGATTAACAGGTTGTAATAATATTCAAGAAATAGAAAGTGGTCAAATTATTGAAATTGATAAAAAAGGTATTCGTGAAATATATAGACATAGTGATACTTATGATAATTTATGTGCGTTTGAATTTATTTATTTTATGAACCCATACAGTTTTTATAAAAATATTTTAATTAAAGATGTGAGAGAAAAACTAGTAAATAAACTTGTTGAAAAAGAGATTTCTATTTTTTCAAATGAATTTATTGTAGTGGGTGTTCCTAATTCCGGTATAATTTATGGAGAAGAATATTCTAGACTATTATCATTAAATTATGAACAAGTTATTATGAAAAATACTGACGAAAGAACATTCATATCTCAAAATATAGAGGATATTCAAAAAACATGTCATAAAAAATTTAAATATGATCATACACGTATAAAAGGGAGAAAAATTATAATCATAGATGATACAATCGTGCGTGGGAACGTTATGAAATATATATGTAGATCACTTAGAGATTATGGTGCTACAGAAATACATATCCGTATACCTTCTCCTCCGGTAATAGATATATGTCAATTGGGTATACCTATTAATACTAAAGAAGAGTTAATAATGTTTAATAAAACTGAAACAGAGGTATGTTCTATGTTAGGGGTTAATAGTTTGGTTTTTTTAGAAAAAGATGATTTAAATATAATTCCATTTAATACTTACCAAGAATGTTTTGGAGGAGGAATAAAAGAAGAAATTTCATCATATATGAAAATTTAAATTTGAAATTTAAATTTAAAATGTATTTAAATTAATAAAAGTATAATATGGCAAAAAATAATGATGGACACGCACATCAAGACTGGGAAACACTTTATCTCAACTGTAAAGTAGAGAAGAAAACGAATGACAAGAAAAATACAGGGGTAAAGAAACACTGTAAAGGTTTTAAAGAAACTAAAATGGATGAACAAATTGAGAATGGGTCTATGACCCATACAAAAGTTTCAACAGACCTTAAAGATGAATTTAAGAAATGGAGAAATTCGCAAGGTATGACACAAAAAGATGTTGCGGTAAAACTTGCTGTAAACCATCAAGTTATCAATAAGTTTGAAACAGGACAAATGAATCATGACCCTAAACTGGTATGGAAGATAAAAAAACTTATGAAAAAATGAGTAAAATAAAATAAAATAAAATAATATTATCAATGCGTTATTAATTTAATATTAAGTTTTTTTATTTATTTTTATATCTATATTAAAAATAAAATGTTAATGGATAAGGAAGAATCAAAAAAGAAAAAACAATTATGGACCGAAGAACAGGAAAGATTATTAGCATCTTGGTCTGAGAGAGCATCTGGGTATAGATGGTTACATTCAAGGTCTGAAAAAAAATATAGAAAAAGTAATTATGCTTTTACAATCCCTGTTATTATACTGAGTACCCTTACCGGGACAGCTAATTTTGCGATGGATTCTTTTGTTCCTGAAGAACAAAAACAAATCGCTATGGCGTGTGTTGGTGGTGTTAATATTTTTGCCGGTATTCTAAGTACCCTTCAAAATTTCCTACGTTATGCCGAATTAATGGAAGGACATCGTGTCGCTGAAGTAAGTTGGTCTAAATTTAGTAGAGAAATATCTGTTGAACTCGCCCTTGAACCAAGTATGCGGAAACCCGCGTTTGATTTCTTAACAGTTAGTCGTGCTGAATATGATCGTTTAATTGAACAGTCACCGACAATTGATGATAACATTATTGCTCAATATAATTATAAATTTATGAGAAAAAAGAAGAATAAGAATGGAGGTAGATTAGACGAAACTCAATCAGTTTCATCAGATGGAAGTCCCCGAAGTCTTTTTGATGAAGAAATAGAAGAAGAAATAAATCATCCACATGTATGTAATGGTATCCATAAGTGTAACGTATACAAACCGAAACCAGAGGATAAAATAGCAGAAAATGTATCAAGTGCTGCACATAAACTACTAGAGAAGAAATTTAATAAGAAATGGGATTTAGACCGTATTCATGAAAAAGTCCATGATCAACCTAGGACGAGTGTAAAGGCAGCATCCAATAACTTTGAAAATAAGAACTTTGAAAGTAGGAAAGAACTTGAAGGTTTAAAGAATATCGGGAAAGTTAAAAGTTTTAAAGATAAGATAAATAAAGAAGAAGTAGAAGATCATCCTGCGGAAGAAATAAAGAAGATTGTAAAAGCAATCGCAAATGAATCGGGTGAAGAAGAGACAAAAATAGGGTTAACCGAAAGTGAGGATTTACGGTTAACAATTAATGATGAAGAAAAAAAAATGCTAATAAACCATATTGATGGAGATGCCCGCGAACCTGAGCAAGGACCTGCGCCAGAACCTGTCCCCGAACCTGTCCCCGAACCTGTCCCCGAACCTGCCCCCGAACCTGCCCCCGAACCTGCCCCCG
>Ga0206127_1001319_pt1 | contig 27374 bp, 23 predicted proteins | sample Helgoland_Spring_6_FD_148646 | JGI IMG/M metagenome (GOLD analysis project Ga0206127, IMG submission 148646) | Pelagic subsurface seawater microbial communities from Kabeltonne, Helgoland, North Sea - Helgoland_Spring_Bloom_20160419_1 | ecosystem: Environmental > Aquatic > Marine > Epipelagic ...
CCAAGTCTTCTAAGATGAGCACAAAGGCCTGCTGATCCGGCTGATGACATTGAAAGAAACAAGGCGCCACATCGATGCCAGGCGCTTCAAAGTCTCGATAGAACCCTGTCTCACGACGATACTGATCAAAAACATTCACAACTTCTGCAATAACCTGCGGGTTTTGCGATGTGTATTTTGCAATTAAACGGGTCGGCAAGTCAGGCCCGATCTGATCCCATTCAACGTCCAAAAACGCGATCTCAGCCGTCTGACCTGGGGTTGTCGAGGCCCGAGACCGGCATTCGATAATTTTGGCGGTCTGACTCGCGCCAGGCAGCACAAGATGTTCATTCAACCATGCAACCGTAAAATCTTCTGGGCTCGCCGGTAGCCTTTGATCCATCGCTCAACCCTCCTTTAACCACCTCTTTTTGATACTACGTTTTTTGATACTACGCTTTTTGATACTACGCTTTTCAACGATTTAAGCGACGTTCTCCTGCTGCCTCATTTAACTTCGTTCTGAGCTCGTGGGGCGCTTGCACCCAAGGTCAAAACCCGCGATCCACGCAACGATTCGGATTACGCTCCGTTACCTTTTTACCCCTTGACGGCGCCGCCTACTCAGAATCAACCTGTTGGAAAAACCGGTTACCGCAGGGTTTCCACCAGTTTCGCAATCGAATCTAACTGCGTCAGCACCTCGCACTCAGAAAGCTGAGGCAGTCCAAAAACCAAATGCGTGAAGCCTTGTTCCAATCGATTCGTTGCTTGTTCGACATTCGCGGGCGCGCCGAACAGGGCCACATCCAGATCCGCCATCGACCGATCCCGCTTGGCTAGCGCCGCAGACATCGCCTCCATGGCACCAGAGCCCGCCCCGCCGATGGGCATCCAGCCCTCGCAATAATCTGCAACCCGATCGAACACCCATTTCGAATTGGCACCCAACCAAATCGGTGGCCCACCTGGTTGAACGGGTTTTGGCCAGGACCAAATCGGATCGAAATTGACATGCTTGCCATGGAACTCGGCCGCATCCTCCGTCCAGATGGCTTTCATCGCCAAGACCTTCTCTCGAACAATCGCCCAACGGTGTTCGAACGAGGCACCATGATTCGCCATCTCCTCGACGTTCCACCCAGCGCCAATGCCTAAGATCAAGCGCCCGCCGGAAATCATATCCAGCGAGGCACATTCTTTTGCCAGAACAATCGGGTCGCGCTCGATGACCAAACAAATACCGGTTCCCAATTTAATGCGTGAGGTCACGGCCGCCGCGGCCGCCAACGCAACAAACGGATCATGAGTCCGCCAATACCACTCTGGCAGGTCTGTGCCGCCTGGAAACGGCGTCTTGCGAGAGGTTGGAATGTGGGTGTGCTCTGGAAAGAATAAAGAATCGAGGCCACGTTCCTCGACCGCTTTCGCAAGGGCAATCGGCTGAATGGTTTGATCCGTCGGAAAAATTTGTACGCCAAATGCGGCCATTACAATGCCTCCTCGGTGGTTGATGTCGATGAGGCCTCGACCCCATCTAGCAATTCGACCGTTGGCGGGCCCGCCAAGCAATCTTTCAAAGGGACATTGGCCGTCTTGAAGGCTTCATATTTGCCATGCAGGGCAAACGCGGCTTCATCATCATATTGCTCTAGCACAACATAGGTGTTTTCCGCCGCTCTCGAGCGATGCAAGGCATACAATCGACAACCGGGCTCTTCTGTTAAAACAACCTCAGCCAACTTCAGAAAATGGGTTTCAAAATGACGGATCTGATCTGGTTTAATTTGTAACGTCGCAACAATCCCTAATGCCATTGAATAGAACTCCTTGTGTTTACCAAGACTTTAAAAAACTTGGCTTATTGCTTACCTGCTGACGCAGACCGTTTCTTGCCCTTGAGCGCATGCTCTGCCCTTAACTTCACGCAACAGCCAAAGACGCCTAGATCCTACTCTGTTATCGATCGAGCATGCAAAAGGCACGGCAGCGAATGGATCTGTGCAGCGCGAGGCGTGCAACAGCAAACGCCTGCGCATCCAGCTGGATTAAAGCCCTTCAAGCGATCGCCACATCAGACCCTTATCCAGCCTCTTCGCCCTGCTGATACTGAAAAATCGACTTATAGCCTTTTGACCAGTCGGGCGGCATCAGGACGGGTCTCGGGTCAAAGCGGGCCCACTTCGAGCGCTCACCCCGAATAACGACTTCAGCGTGCGGGCTTCCTGCGGTGAGTGTCGTGATCGGCATCGCATCACTCGCGGAGTAAGCGCACAACAATAACGGCCTAGGACTTGCACTGTGATTCGGAGGAGAGCCATGGACGGCTCGGCAATTGTGCACCGTAATCGTGCCGGCCGGGCCCATCAGATATTCAGCTTGATCCACATCGAGCGCCGGCAAATCCTCATCCCGAATGTGGCCGGCCCAGCGCCCTTGCGCATCGTACAAATCGAACAGGTCATGATCATGACTTCCAGGAATAATCCCCATCGGCGCCATGTCCTGCGTGACATCGCTTAAGTAAACCCCAATGGTCAAAACATCATAATTGGTATGGGGCCAGAACTGGATATCCTGATGCCACTTCACCGATTCGCCCCCGCCACTCCATTTGAAATTGAGTTTTGAGTGATGGAATTTCACGTTCGGACCCAAAAGGTCTTCCGCGATATCGGCAAAAGGTCCGGTTGATGCAAACTCCCAATACGTCTCGTGCTGGTCTACCGGGGCATTGAGCCGTCTGAGGCGCGGCGCAGCGGCGGTATGATCGGGCTCAAGATCAAATCGCGCATTGGACGCCGTTACCCCACGACTTTCTTCGATAAAGTCATGGGTTACGGCGTTAAGTCTCGCAAGCCAGGTGCTGTCAACCAGTCCTTCCGCGGCGCAATAGCCCTTTTTATGATAGCGGGCGCTTTGATCACGGGTCAGTATTTTCACGCTTGCCATTCCTGATGAAAGATAAAGATGGGCGGTTGTCTTCAGCGCCGAAATAACGCGCGTAAAATCACCACGATGCAACCTGCTCGCAGGTCCTTGACTGAAAGTTATAGCCAGCCAAACCACTTTGGTCAAGCGGGCCGAAGGGCCGGTAAGGTTCTTCGATCCGACTGCCTTCAATTTTCATCTCGAGCTGTTATAGTCGAGCGACGTTTTCACAAAAGAGTAGAGCCATGATTGATTTTGAAATCCCCGAAGATGCCCGTTTGGTGCGTGACAAGGTGCGCGCCTTTGTCCAAAGCGAATGCCATCCGGCAGAAGAGATTTGCACCGCTGATAACTTCGAGACCGTACTCAGCGAACTCCGTGTTAAAGCGCGCGGCCAGGGTCTTTGGTGCCCGTTCGTTCCAGAAGAACATGGCGGTATGGGCTTACGACCACTAGCCAATGCCCTAGTCCAGATGGAACTTGGCGAGAGCTTTCTCGGAGCACTGTCGATGAATACCCAAGGGCCCGATGATGCCACCATGCTGACCTTGCTCGAGCACGGCACCGACCATCAAAAAGAAAAATTTCTAAAACCACTCCTCAATGGTGAGAAGCGCATTTGTTATTCCATGACGGAGAAAGCTGCAGGCGCCGATGCAACGGGGATGCAAACCACGGCCGTTCTAGACGGTGATGAATGGGTCCTCAACGGCGAGAAATGGTTTTCCTCCTCAGCGAGCGTTGCCGATATTGCCCTCGTCATGGCCAAGACCGACCCTGATGCACCCCGTCATGAACAGTACAGCACGTTTTTAGTCGAGCTCCCCAACCCTGGCTACGAAATTCTGCGCAACATCGAGACCATGCAACCGCACACGGACCTAGGCTTAAAGCTCGGCGGCAGCCACTCGGAAATCAAAATTGAAAACCTTCGCCTGCCCAGAGAGAACATTTTAGGGGGCCGAGGTCAGGGCTTTAACATGGGTCAGCATCGATTAGCCTATGGGCGACTTCGCCATGGCATGCACAATGTCGCGATGGCCCAGCGCGCACTGGATTTGGCTGCCAAGCATGTTATCGATCGCAGCACCTTTGGTGAACGCTTGGCTGACCGACAAGGCGTGCGTTGGATGCTGGCAGACTGCGCCTCTGAAATTTACAAAGCGCGGCTCATGCTGTTGCACATTGCTTACAAAGCAGAAAAAGGCATGGATCTTCGAAACGAAAATGGTATTGCAAAGGTGTTTATGGCCAATATGGTGCACCAGGTTGTCGACACTGCGCTGCAACTACACGGCGCACTCGGCTACAGTCACGATACCCCGCTCGCGCGATGGTACACGGGCATTCGATCCCAGCGACTGGTTGACGGCCCGGATGAAGTGCATCGCTGGCGCACCGGCGCCAACGTGATCAAGGCTTATGAGAAGTACGGCACAACGGCATCCGCCTGTGGTGGCGAATTATTTGATTGAAGCCGCGCCGGGTCCAGTTCGATCAACTGGATCCGGCAAACCGCTCAAGTCTTGTGCCGTTCAATAGAAGATGTGAGTCCAGCTAATGCGTTTGAACAAAGCCATCACGCCAACGGTTTTTTGGCTAAAAACCGTGAGGCGCCTTGTAATGTTGTTACAACTTAGCCTCGCGCCCGCGGCGCTTTCAGCGCCCAACGAGACCTCCGAGCAATCCTGGCAGAATGTATTATCTCACCCTGGACTCCTCGTTGAAAAACGGACTGACGCGCAACTGATCCTAGGCACCCAATGGCCAACAGCCCAAATCCGAGTGCATCTGGAAACAACTCTTGCCGATCTAGGCTGGACGCTAATCGAGACAGACCGAGCTAAAGCGTTAAGATCTAACGACCGTTTAAACAACCTACCCTTTGTGGCAGATTTCATCAAAGGCAATGCGCGATTACATTGTTTCTTGGAAGTTCTTGAAGGCGAACGCGCCTTAACCATCACCTGGTCTCAATTCAAGCCGCCTTGACGCCACTGATGCAATACGTTGACTAGAGGACATCCACTCGGGCGCTTCACCGCCGTCACCACCCAACGACGCCAAGATTCACGTCGCCCAAGAAGATCAAACGGTCTCAGAGCGCTTAACCCACGCTAATAACGAATACAGGCGCCTTCTAAGCACAGTCTTAAGCCGAAAATGATCGACCCGCAAGGAAATTTCGTGTGGCAACGACAATCGTCGGACGGCCCGATAGAACGCTGATGGGTTCTCGATGCGTGCGAAAGCCCAAAGCAATTACGTAACAAAAGGCTGCCCCGCGTGCCCTAGTATCTCGGTAGGCTTAGAGCCCATTGCTTTAAGAAAAGCAGTACTCCACAACACCCAACAGCAGATATCGAGTGTCCGCTGCAGCACCACACAGCCTGCACCCCTTATTTAGCGGCAGCCCCTTTTTAAGGATTGCGAACTGCTCCATACTCTGCTGATCGCTCAAAGCAGGATTGTTTAGATTATGAGATTTGTCTCCTTTAGCACTATTTTTGGTATTTTTTTGGGCTTTGGTTTATTCGGCTATGCCATCTGGGAGGGCACAAACAAATACTTTATCTTTTGGAGCCTGAGCAGCTTGTTACTGGTACTTGGCGGCACCCTTGCCGCCACCATGATTTCCTATGAAGGGCGCTACGTCTGGAAGGCCTTGGGCACCCTAGCGCAAGTTATTATCCCCACCCAAGTCAGCCCGAAAGTACTCTATGAAGAAGTCCAACAGATCATCACCTGGGGGAAAGTTGGCGCACGGGAAGGCCTTCCAGGGCTTGAAAAGGCGTTCTCGAAAGTCGCGTCCAAAGATGACTCCTTTTTACAACATTGCATCAAATTGCTTCTCGCCGGTTACACCGATGAGAATCTACGGGGCAAGCTCGAAACCTTTATGAACACGACGTACGAACGCAACATGGTGCGCGCCACAATTCTAAACACCATGGCCAATATTGCACCCGGCTTTGGCATGATCGGCACACTCGTGGGCTTAATCGTGATGCTCTCTGAACTTGACGGGGGCACAGGCGGCTTGGGCCAAGGTTTAGCCTTGGCCCTGATTACAACCCTTTATGGCGTTATTTTAGCCCAACTGGTTTTTAAACCCGCATCGAGGCGCGCCGAACAAAAGGAACAGATGCTTCGATTTAAGCACCAGTTAACCATTGACGCCTTCCTGCTACTCGTCAATCGAGCCAACTCCTTTGAAATTCAAGACCATCTAAATAGCTACTTGGATCCGGCTATTCAATTCAACAGCGCTAAAGATTAGTTGTCGGAGATACCAAAATGAACAAAACACCCGAAAAAATATACGACTCAGATCCAACCGAAGATACCAGCTGGCTTTTGACCTATGGCGACATCATTACGTTATTAATGATCTTCTTTGTCCTGCTTTTCTCAACCTCAAAAGTCTCGCAAGAGAAATTTGATCAGGTTGCGCAAAGCATTAACCAGTCGCTTAACCGTCCCGGACCGGACCCGAAAGTTGCTGACACGGTGATCACGCCTTTGGCCGAAGCGCAAACGATACTCGAACAACTTATTAGAAAAGAAGGCCTTGAGCAAAAGATGACGACGAAACGCACTAAGGCAGGATTGATGATTGAATTGTCCAGTAATTCGTTCTTTGATTCAGGCTCAGCGGATGTTCGATCGTCAATGTTCAAAACACTACAAGACCTAAGCCATGTCATCCAAAACCTTCCAACGAATGATTATCGCGTCGAAATTGAAGGCCATACGGACAATGTCCCGATCAAAACAGCTCGCTTTCCCTCGAACTGGGAGTTATCAGCAATGCGCTCGATAAATGTCTTACATATCTTTGAAGAAACGGGGCTTCCGAAGGACCGAATCATAGCGACCGCATTTGCAGAGACCAAACCGAAAGTTGCGAACACAAATGCCCGAGGCGTTGATCTACCGGAAAATCAGGCGAAAAATCGGCGAGTGGTGGTCTACATTAAAAACGATGAGGGCGCCTAATCAAAAGCGCCGGCACTGACAGCACCTGGCTTTCGATACCAGCTGGAAAAGCAAAATGCCGGCTGCCCCGTCATCTTAATGATGGGCTCCCTAACTACGGGCTCCTTGACTATGGGCTCCTTAACTACAGGCTCCTTAACCACAGGCAGGGCTCACACAGAACCGTTACCGCTTTCTCGGAATCCTGTACACGGGTATTAACTAGGCCAGCCAGGTCCTCGACCGGGCGCGCCCCGGTAACCCCCGCAGCATTCAAAGACCCGTCGCCCTACTCAAACCGATAAGGCGCCAGGGTGTTTTGAGCCTGCACCCGCCATTTGTGCCACTGCCCACCACCATAGTAGGCAAGGCTACCGGGTGCTGCCTCGCCGTGACCATTGTAATAGGTAATACAATCTCGGAGCGGTCGGGTCTGGGTGTCTGCTTTCGCGCAATGAACCGCGTAGGCCGATTCAACCTCCGCGTCAACGTCAACGACGGTCGCGCCCTGCGCCTTCACCGTATTCAACATCCAGATAATATAATCTCCGTGCTCTTCGATGGCATTAGTAAAATTAAAGCTACCGCCACCGCCCTGGGGACCCGACACGATGAATAGATTGGGATAGCCTTCGCTGTGCAGCCCCAAAAAGGTTTTGGTGCCATCTTGTTGCCACTTTTCATTAAGCGAACGGCCGTCCCGCCCGATCACTTGGTTAAACGTTGAGGTTGCCATCCATTCAAACCCGGTCGCGTAGATTAGGACGTCCAGCGGGTAGGTTTCTCCGTTGTGCACAACGCCTGCTTCATTAATCTCAGAGACGCCCAGCGGCGCCGTATCGACCAAATGAACATGCGGTAGATTAAACGTCGGCAAATATTGATCGTGAAAGGTCGGGCGTTTACACCCATAAGGGTAATACGGCTTTAGGGCTTCCGCGGTGACGGGGTCCTTAACGATGGCATCCACCCGCCCCCTGATTTGCTCCATGATTTTGTAATTGGTATCCAATTGTTTCTGTACCATTTCCTCAGGCGACAGTTCACGATCATGCTGTTTGCGTTCCTTAAAATCCGCTACTTTGCCCGCCAGATAATCATCATTGGCCTTCATGGCGGTTCTGCCGGCTGATATCTTGGCAAATCGAGCGCGTCGCGCCTTCGCCCAGTTCCGCTCATTTGGCCAGGTCTCAAGCTCCTCTTGGGTGGTCGCGCGTTGGTCTCGAACATCGACAGAACTCGGCGTTCGCTGAAAGACATAGAGCGACTCGACCACCTTCGCAAGTTCTGGCACGACCTGTACAGCGGTCGCACCCGTGCCGATAATTCCGACGCGTTTACCCGCTAAATCCAAATGATAGTTCCAGCGCGACGTGTGGAACGAGTCGCCCTGAAAACGTGTCATGCCTTCGATTTTTGCCAGCTTCGGTGTCGTTAACAAACCGTTTGCCAGAATGACATAACGGGCCCGCATCGCATCGCCTCGATCGGTGCTGACCACCCAACGCTTCTGCGCTGCTTCCCAACGGGTTTCCGTCACCGTTGTATGAAACAGGCAATGCTCATAAAAGCCAAAGCGCTCAGCCAGATTTTGACAATACTCCATGATCTCAAAGCCGCTGGCGAACTTCATCGATGGGATATAGCCCATCTCCTCGAGCAGCGGCAAATAACTGTAGGCTTCGACATCACAGGCAACCCCTGGGTAGCGATTCCAATACCAAGTACCGCCGACATCACCGCCCTTCTCACAGAAACGAACATCCGTAAAACCCGCTTCCTGCAGCTTGTGCCAAAGTAAAAGGCCCGCAAAGCCCGCGCCAACGACTAAAATTTCACACTCATCGGAAAGCGATTCGCGCGGCACGGGTTCGTCAGAATACAAATCGGTCAAGTAGTGGCTAAATTCCCCTTCCATTGCGATGTAATCGGCAGCGCCACGGCGCGCTTCCTTGAAATCCCGATATCGAGCTTGTTCTTCGGCATTAAAGGCCGCCCCAGGGGGCGCCTCCGGCAGGGTTTTTAAAGCCTCATTCGACTCGACCCCATAACCCTGGCCTGCAATTGCGACCGCCGCTTTGGCGGCTCGGGTATTAAACTCTTTTAGGCCGGTGGTTGGATTGATCTGAATCGCCATACACGTTCTTCCATTGCGGATTAAAGCTTCACTCAGAATGCGGATAAGATCCGCCAAGATCAAGTGGAAAAATTGATTTGAAGCGACTCGACAGGCGCGCGCGGGTCACCTTAGAAGGCGGACTGACCGCCCTGCAATCGGTATTAACGGATGCAAGCATTATCCCGACCGAGGCGGCCTGAGCCGCCGGACTTTGGGATGCCGCCCTTTCACCTTCCCATCGGCCAAGGCCGCCTGTACAGCTGACGCGGACCCTCGCTCGATCGCAACAAAGGACGCGCGATCGGTAATGTCTATTTTCCCAACGATACTGCCTGGAAATCCGAGCGAGCCCGTGATCGCACCGAGCAAATCGCCGGGGCGCAATTTATCTTTGCGGCCGAGGGATAGCTCGAGCGTGACAAAATCAGCTGGTGCTAAAACCGGTTGATCCGCTTCATACTTCGGCGGGTCAATGGCCGTGATCATAATCGATAAACGCGCTTCGATTGCGGGCAACCTGAAGGCTTCTTTATCCGTAAACAGGCTCACCGCGGTACCGGTTGCCTGGCCCCGACCGGTTCGACCAATGCGGTGGACGTAGACTTCCGGGTCCGCTGGCAAATCAAAATTGACCACCAACGGCAAACTGTCTATGTCCAGACCTCGTGCAGCAACATCGGTTGCAACCAACAGGCGCAAACTCATCTGCTTAAATAACAACAACACTTGGTCTCGCTCACGTTGCTCAAGATCGCCATGAAGTCCCGCGGCCTCGACCCCTTGCGCCTTTAACATGATGACCAGATCATGAACGGCCGCCTTCGTCTGACAGAAAATCACGGCGGCTGATGGCTGATAGCCCTGAATAAGATTGATGAGGGCCTGCGTCTTATCCGAGCGCTGGGTGCGAACGAAAATTTGTGCGATCTGACCGTCGGCAACCTGCGTCGACACAGTAATCCGTTCTGGCGTGCGCTGGTATTGGGCACTGATAGAGGCAATGTCATCGGGAAAAGTGGCCGAAAATAGCAAGGTCTGACGACTCGAAGGCGTTTCAGAAATGATGTCGGTCATATCGTCGCTGAATCCCATGTCGAGCATTCGGTCTGCTTCATCCAAGACCAATGTCTTTAATCGCGGGAGGGTCAACGTCTGCTTTCGCAGATGATCTTTGACGCGCCCTGGGGTCCCGACCACGATGTGCGCACCATGCTCGAGCGAGCCAATTTGTGGACCAATCGGTTGGCCACCGCACAACACAACCACTTTAAGGTTTGGCAGCGCCCGCGCAAGACGCCTGATTTCAGTCGCGACTTGGGCGGCGAGTTCCCGCGTCGGGCATAAGATGAGCGCCTGGGTGCCAAAGTCACGTGGATTGATATCAGCCAATACTGGCAATCCAAAGGCCACGGTTTTACCGCTGCCGGTTTGCGCCTGAACCACCAAATCACGTCCAGCAAGACCGGGCGGCAGCGCGGCCATTTGAACCGGCGTCATCGATTGATAGCCTAGCGCTTCTAGGTTTTCGAGTTGTTCTTGGGGCAGTGACAAGACACTAAAGCTCGACATGATAAGACCTTTTTAGCCGCGTAGACCGGTGCAGTTTTAAAAAAACCCTTACGGAACTGTTTTAGAGACACCCCATTAATTAGAAACGTCGGCGCGCAGCGATTGCCCGACCGAAGCTCAGCTTAGTCTGGCTGCGCTCATTTCGATAGACTGGGCATCGAGGTATTCATCAAAGGTTCCTTTGAAATCGAAGATACGTTGATCTTTGATCTCGATAATCCGGTCAGCAAGGGACGAGACAAACTCTCGGTCGTGACTGACAAAAATCAAGGTGCCCTCATAGTTATCCAGCGCCAGGTTCAAGGACTCAATGGCTTCCATATCCAAATGGTTCGTCGGTTCATCCAAGATCAAAACGTTATGGTCCTGCATCATCAACTTGCCAAAGATCAACCGGTTCTTCTCACCACCGGAACACACCTTCACAGACTTGCTAAAGTCTTCATTCGAAAACAGCAATCGCCCTAGGGTCGCTCGAACAATTTGTTCATCGTGATTGGGCTTTCGCCACTGGCTCATCCAATCAAATAAATTCATATCGTCCTGAAACACATGCGTTGGATCCTGCGGGCAGTATCCGACGGACGCATTCTCGGACCATTTAATGCTGCCATGTGATGGCGCTAACTCATTCATCAAGCATTTTAGAAAGGTCGTCTTGCCAACGCCATTCTCTCCGATCACCGCCAGACGCGTACCCGCCTCGAGCATCAACTGAGTATCGGTAAATAACTGCGGATCGCCCTCAAAGCCATGCGCCAGATCTTCGATCGTCAGCGCCAAACGATGTAGCTTCTTGTCTTGGGCAAATCGAATATAGGGGCTTACCCGACTTGAGGGCTTGATGGTCTCAAGCTCAATTTTGTCGAGCTGGCGAGCTCTGGAGGTGGCTTGCTTTGCTTTTGACGCGTTAGCCGAAAACCGACTCACAAAATGTTTCAGTTCAGCGATTTGGACTTTCTTTTTCGCATTCTGGGACTGAACGCGTTCGCGCGCCTGGGTTGAGGCAATCATAAAATCGTCATAGTTCCCGGGATAAACGTTGAGTGCTTGGTAGTCGATATCGGCCATGTGCGTGCAGGTTGCATTCAAGAAATATCGATCATGAGAAATGATGACCATCGTGCTACTGCGCGCATTCAAGATATCCTCAAGCCAGTGAATCGTGTGGATATCCAAGTTATTGGTGGGTTCATCCAACAATAAAATATCGGGGTCTGAGAACAATGCTTGGGCTAACAAAACGCGAAGCTTCCACCCCGGGGCGACCTCGCTCATCGGTCCGTAATGCAGCGCAAGGTCAATGCCCGCACCCAAAAGGATTTCACCGGCTCGACTCTCCGCGGTATAACCATCCATCTCGGCATATTCGCCTTCTAAATCAGCAACTCGCATCCCGTCTTCTTCCGACATCTCGGGTAGGGCATAAATTCGGTCGCGTTCTTCTTTGACCTGCCATAAGGCTTTATGTCCCATGATCACCGTATCGATCACACTGAAATGCTCAAAAGCGAACTGATCTTGACTGAGTTCACCGACTCGTAAGTTACGGTCAATCGAGATATTGCCACTGGTCGGCTTCAAGGATCCATTTAGAATCTTCATGAACGTCGATTTACCGCAACCGTTGGCACCAATTAAACCGTACCGTCGACCCTCGCCAAACTTAACAGAAATGTTTTCAAAGAGTGGTTTGGAATCAAACTGCATGGTGATATTGGCACAGGTAATCAAGAGAAATCCTCACGATGTCGGATTGAAGGGATAATTCGCGAGCGCACTATAATGGGTCGGGGATAAAAAATGAAGGTGTAGCGCCTTCTCAGCTTAAAAAAGGCGAATATCCCGTCAAATTGACCCCTAAAAGGGTCCAACGACAGCAAATCATGGCGCTGAACCGGAAACGGCCTAACGAATTTTGAAGCGTACTCGCGCAGTCCAAGCGCATACCCTTTCCCCAGATCCTGGGCGCGATCAGACCGTACATTCTAATAGGGTCAGTCATGAGCGCGATTTGATTACACCCGCGGCACTCAGACCATTTCAAGGTAACTGATCCAGCTCAGGAGTCGATCAACCGCCCAGAAGCCTGCAACAACCCCAACCCCATAGATGAGGATCTTTCTTCCCCGCGCGAACCAAGCTGTCCCCACCTTGGCGAACCGGTTGATCAGCAGCCCCAAACCCAATAGCGCAAGGACAAACCCCACCTGCCCCAACTCCACACCCACATTAAACGCGAGCAATGCCCAAACGACGTCTGTATCGGGTAGCCCAATTTGCGTGAGGGCTGCGGCAAAGCCAAGTCCATGAAGCAATCCAAAGAACGATGACACGAGGATGGGATATTGATGCGTGAGGGTTGGCCGAGGCCCTTTTGCAAGTTCGACCGCGAGCAACAAAACGCTCACCGCGATCAGCAACTCGATCAGTGCAATCGGCGCGCGCAGCACGCCCAGCGCCGCAAGGCCAAGGGTCATGGAATGCGCAAGGGTAAACCCGGTGACCATCACCAAAACGCGCCGCAAGGACGATGCCAATAACACCAAACACAAAACAAACAGCAAATGATCATAGCCCATGAGGATATGATCGAAACCGAGGGTTAGATACTGACCAAAGCTGCCCTGGTTCGGGGCAATGGCATTGAGCGTCTGCTGATGAGCACCTGCCTTTAGATAATACAAGTCGATTTGACCCGACAATCGTTTAAATCGGATCAATGCTGGCGGGCTTAACCCCTCAGACGTCCGCTGAATAACCAGATCTTTGGATAAATCATTGCATCGATAGACGGTTGGTTGACTCGATGTCCCAGAGGCCCCGCGTTGATCATTGGAGATTCTCGTACAAGGCGGCATCAACGTCGCTGTCTGACGGTCTTGACCGGGGGCCGCCTGAGTATCAAGTGTGAAGGTGCCCCTTGGGGCCGCCACGAGTTCGATATAGAAAGGTTGTAACTCATCAGTTAAAGCCAAAAAGGGCGTCATCAGACCCGCAAAAATCAGCCAAAACAGCCTTGTCACACGCAGGTCACGCTGGCCTTGCGCCTTATTGAACAACGCCGAGCCCCGGCTCGATTGCAACCTGATACTCTGCCAACAGCGCGTCCATAAAGGCTGAGCGTCGCTTATCCTGTTCGGCAAGCCGCAGGGCCGTTACAACCTTGGCTTTACCTTCTGAGAACGCCAAGACCCGCGTCGGCGTTACCGCCGCGATCAGTACCAAGTGCAGGCCATGACGAGACTGCAAAGGTCCCTGCCACAGATCCGGCGTCGCCGATAATTGAAACACTTGAGCCGCAAAATCCGCCCCAAAGTGGTCCACAATTATGGGTTCCGCCCGGTCGACATAATTGCGGTGGTAGGCAAACCGCTCGCCGTACTGTCCACCCTCTGAAAACGAAACCTTACCGGCGTTGAGCTGGTTTAAGGATTGTGTGGCCAATGCCAGTGCCGTTGATTGCGCACGCTTTTCCGTCTCAAAATACACATGGGTGAAGGTGATCTGTGCTGGCACAGAAAATTGTTCCTGATGCGCCTCGTAATAATCCAACAGCGCAGACGCTTGCGGCGTAAACTCTGTCTCGGTTAATCCGGCAGCGGCAAAATCCATTTTTTGGACCATCCGCCGCCGAATCACATAATCCCCCTCATCCAAGCCGAAGGCCTTGGCCTTACGATACAAGGCTTCCTCTTCAACGAGATCCTTGACCACTTTTGATTGAGAGGATTTCGGCAACGCCTGCCACTGCGCGAATGCATCCTCAGGCGAGCGGTTCTGACGATGCTGAATAAATTGAACCACCGCCGCCTGATCCACGACAATCATCCCGTTACTCGTCTGGCTAGGCTGCTCAAAAAAAAGCTGATTCAAACCAAAGAGAATCAGCCCGGCGACGACAAAATGGATCAGCGGTTCACGCAGAATAGATCTCGCCATTAAGGCGTGTACCAAATCGGTGAGGTGTAGGCGCGATCTTGGATCGAACGTGGCGCCTCATCCGGCAAATCGACCCCAAAATACGCAGCATCGACGGTTGTCCAGCGAGGTCGCGGGATCTCCAACACCCGCACATAATAAAATGCCCGCTCTGACGCATCAAAATTAGGGTCCTGCCAGTAGGTCGCAAGGTCTGTCGCACCAATCGTATTGAGATAGGTTGCTGTTTCAATATCGACCGTTGATCCGACCGCTTCGAGCTTACCCGTTTTCGCGTCGATCATCCGTTCTGCCGACCAAGCCACATCATATACTTGCTCCTGCAGCGCGCCGCTGGCATCCTGCCAGCCTTTGATGACTTGAACCCGATCCAGGTTAGCACCATCTGGATCCTTGGCAGCTGCAATCAAAAAGGTCGGCGCTGTCGACTGAGGCCCTTGCGTTAGATCACCGCCCATCGGCACCCCTTTTTGATATCCGCGCGCGACATAATCGGGCTTATGAATGTCACTTGCATCGAATGACCAGCCACCAAAGAAACGAACCTGAATGCGGGATCCGGTGGTTGCGTAAACTTCTCGGCGTTTCATGGCATCAAACAAAGCAGCGCGGGTATTTTCCTTAGCCCAGACCGCGGCATAACCTGATGCCACCAGTCGCCAATTCTTCCAAAGCGCATCGTTCGCCATCGCATTGGTCATCCGCTCGGGCTTGGGTTCCGACTCTGGAAACTTGCCGAAAAAATTATCTTCTTCGGTCGTACTGACTGTGTTGTGACCATCTGTACTGCCGATCACGCCAAATTTAAACGGATTGACGCCAAGCTCGGCCTCCTTGGCCAATCCCAGTTTTAAGGCGCTGCGAGCATATTCATGCTGAAGCATCCAATCTTCTTTAGCCTCGGTTCGTCCAATATTATCAGCGTCCCAATTTTCAAAATCTGCGAACTCATCATTTGGCGACAGGGTTGGATGCGCCTCACCATCGCCCTTAACTTGCGTCACTTCGTAGATCGGCTCCCACCTTGCTCGCCGCGATGCATAGTCCGCATCAATCGGTTGACCATCAACGGTTACATTGGGGAACATCATCCCGTTGGAAATATTGCCATTGTGCGCAATGGCCATTACCTGACCACCGGTTGTTTCTTCGTATTTGGCGAGCGCGCGCCAGAGATCCTGCGGATCACGACTCGTCTGAGAGGTAAAAGGTGGTAACTGTGAGACCTGATCAAAGTCATCCCGGTACAGTACCACTCGGTGTAAATTGTTACCGTCGATCATCGACGTCCATTCATAACCTGAGAACGCCGTAAACTGACCGGGCTCGTTAAAGGTATCGGCCGTGCGCACAACGTCATCCCATATCAGCCGCTGCGCCGCTTCTGGGAACGGATAGTTATTGACTGGATCCTGCATGCTGTTAACAAACGAAGCCATCATCTTCGCCGGGTCACCCTCGGCGATATAACCTGACCACTGACCACCAGCGGTGGTTTCGGTCACGATGGGGTCACCCACGTTGTACCGATAGTAGCCGCCCAAATACTCTGCATGATCCGAAACCACGAGAAAATCCAAGGGCCGTTTGAGTTTCACCGTCATGCCATTGTGCGCGATCGTTTCCTGACCCCGAGCGAACCGGTAAGCATCCGCTGGCGTTAAATTTTGATTTCCCAAAGAGTACGCATCGGCCGAGTTACGGGTATGCAAATGGGTATCACCCCAATAGACATTCTGTGGATAGTGCTCACCGGACGGCAGGGAGTAGGGTTTTTCGGTTTCCGCGATGGCCTGCTGACCAAGCAGTCCTGCCAGAATCAAACCGCTTTGCGAAAGGATTGATTTGATGCTTGATGGTGTTGCTGGATTTGTCTTCTGACTCACGGTTGGAATCCCCTGTATGGAACTTAACTCAAATGAAACGATCGCAAAGCTTGCCCATCGAATGATGCGCATCACTTTACGCTTCCCGCCCACCATACTACCTCAATTTACCCGCCGCGCGATGAGCTGTTGCTGGACCTTTTTGATGGGCGTCGATAGCGCGCCCAGTGCCAACCTCAGTGTGGGCATCGGTTGGACTGCGACCCTTTGCATTCACCGCGGTGCAGTTAGGCCTCCCATTGATCAAATCGAAGAATTTCTGACAATGGTTTCCGCGTGACCGGCCCGAATTTCCCAAGAGGGTAACCAACCGGAATTAAGCAAAAAGCGCCCATGGTTTCTGGTAGGTTCAGGACTTTGGCAACCGCTGCTTGATCTTGCAGCGCCAAGGTTGTGGGCGCCGCGCCCAAGCCAAGCGCCCTAGCTGCCAGTAATAAATTTTGGATGCCAGGCCAGATTGACCCTCCCCCTCGCGCCATCATCCCCGCATCTGCTTTTACGCCAAATTCCATACAAGCAATAATCAAGGCCGGAATTTCATGCAGGTGCTCCATCTGCCAAAGCACGCTCTTCATCATGCGCGTTCGTTTTTCTTGATCTTGATGTGGCAGGGATCCGGGGTTCTCAATCATCGGACCAATATAATCATTCACACCGGCACGATTGAGTTTGGCCAATTCGGCCTTCACGTCAGCGTCCTGAACAATCATCCACCGACCGGATTGCATATTCGAACCGGACGGCGCTTGATTGGCCGCATCGACCAATTTGATCAGCAGCTCCTGGGGGACTGGTTTGGTATCAAGCTTACGCATAGCGCGGCAATGGTAGATGGTATCGAACAAGCTCATGGCGTCGCCTGGCTCGCTATTGGTTTCACTCGTCGTCATGATTCACCCCTTCCTAACGCGATGAACTGGGTTATCCAGCCATCAAACAATTGTTTAGCCCAGGCTTGATGATTTTCTTGCCTGGCCCCTTAAAAATAACGATCCACACTCGATCTGAATCGTTCGCGGTCAGATCTTGCGCGGTGACTCGACTGCGATCTTAAACGCCCTTTTGCGCACCCGCTTTGAGATCACCGGTCGCCCGATGCATTCACGATGACCGACCGCCAGGTCAAGCCGGCCGTGTCGAGCAGTCTTAAACATTTTTTTAGCGCGCCCTTTTCGCGCTTGATCTCAAAAGCGCGACTAACCCGGTTCAACCGGCACCCAGGACGCATGAAACCCATGGGGCACTCGGCTGGGGATTTTAATGCGCGCAACGGCTGGGCCTTCAAAGTTTTGAGCATCGATAATGTGGCATTCACAACTTCGGTCATGGCTGTCGTTCACAAAACAAATGACATAGCCGTCGTCCTCTGATTGCGCGTTACGCTTGGGTGCGAAAACCGCTTCGCCCGACTCCTTATCCGGTCCAAACTCGTGGACTTGAACCGCGCCCGTCTGATTATCATATTTGAGTTCAGCATCGAAGGTCGCTCTCTCATCGACGCGAAATCTGGCTGCGTAAATAAAACGATTTTGATAGCCAACCAAGTCGTCCTGAATTCGAGGAAAATCGCAATAGTCATTCGCGAGTAGCAATTTTGAACTCACCGCGCCGGTTGTCAGATTCAACCGCCACTCGTGTAATCGGCCCAGTTGCTCCCGCACATCCTGATCAGCACTCGTCTCAATCGCACCGCGATCAGACCGGCAGGCCTGTAAAACAATCTCATCCCCGTCCTCCCAAGCATTGGCAACATGGAACAAAAAACTTTCTTCAATTTCAAACCACCGAATGCTGTCATCCGAGCCAAATCGCGGCACGACGCCAATCCGACAGCCATTTTCCGGCTCCCAACCAATCATGGATTCACCCTTCAGCAACTTGTCAAAATCAAACACCAAGGGCAGATCCGGAAAGATCGTATAGTGCGCGGTGATGGCGCAATCGTGCATCATAATCCCTTTCGGAATCGTAATTTCCTGAGTATGAACCGCGCGACCCTCGGCGCTAACCACTGAGTAGGTCAGGTACGGCGGAAAGGGCGAATACCCGAACGTCATCATTTCACCCGTTTTAGCGTCCACCTTTGGGTGGGCCGTGAAGTTATGATTGAGAGTCCCGTCAAAGTCATGCTCTCCGACGGTCGTCAAATTGGGCAAGGACACTTCGTAGGGCGTGCCACCCTCCATCAAGCCAAATAATTTCCCCTGATGAAACACCATCGCAGTATTGCCAGTATTTTTGCTCTTCGGCATCTCGCCTCTGGCAATGACATCGCCAAATAGGTTTAGGCCAGGATAGATCCACTCGCCTTTTTCGCGCTCTTCTTGCAAACCTTTTGAATCAATGAACTTATTACGGTAGGTTGCTTGTCCCCCAGAAAAAGCGACGCTATGAATCATGCCATCACCATCAAAGATGTGATATCGGTCCATGTCCGGAACAAAATAGGGGTTGGGTCCAATCCGAAGGAAGTGCCCACTGAGATCCTTCGGAATTTCACCGATGACCTCGAGGTCTACCGCCTCGACCTCTTCAAACACAGGCTCGTAATTACCCGATAGATATCGACTGGTATAGTCCTCTGGTCTTGCTGACATATTGATCCCCTTAGTGCTTCAACACTTTAATTATAAATCTGGCCAGTAAGCCAAGCGGGAACGCTGCGAGCCGAACACGCGCGCGCCCTCAACCAAAATACCCTGAGCGGTCCGGATCAGCAAGCGCCTCATAAAACGACTCTCGGTTTCGGCAGGCCCCGACAGGTATCCAATGAAACACTATCCGAGGGCCGTTTGATGCTTTGATGATCAACCCAGTGTGCCCACATCAGAACCGGTTAACCCGATAATCAGTGAGGGGCACCTCGGGCGCGGTGCTTTGCACAAGCGCTGCCACGAGGCTTGCTGTCATGGGCGCAAGCGTGAGTCCGATATGGCCATGACCGAAAGCATAGATAATTTGACGACCCACTCGGGATTCTGAAATCACTGGACGACTGTCCGGCATGGACGGTCGAAACCCAAGCCAGCTTCTCGAGGCGGCCTTCAAATCAGGAAAAATATCCCGCATCCGATGCGACAAAAAGGCCAACCGATCCGGCGTCGGCGGCGCTTTGACACCGCCCAGTTCGACGGTTCCTGCAACGCGCAACCGGCCAGCCATAGGGCTCATATAAAACCCAGATTCCGCGGCGCAAACGGGCCGACGCACTCGATCACTTTCACCGTCATACTCCAAGTGGTAGCCGCGCTCGGTTTCTAAGGGCACAAGATCGCCGACTTGATCCGCCAAGAACTTTGAATGGGCGCCTGCAGCAATGACAACTTGCCGGGCTGTCACCCGCTGGCCATTACCCAGCTGCAGAACCACTTGGCGTTTTTGAGCGGACAGCCGCACGACCGACTCCGGAACAATTTGCACGCCATCAGCTTCGGCCCTGGCAGCAATGAGCCCAACGAGATGGCCCGGATCGGAAACCGACAGAGCATCTGGAAAGAAGGCGCCGCCCCCCTCAACCTGCGGCAGGTGCGGCTCCAATTGCGCAAGCTCACCCGGATTAAGCAATTCAATGTTGACCCCGAGTGCCTGCCTCAGGCGCATGTCCTGCCGACCAGCTTGATAGCGCGCTTCATTATTAAATACGTACAGGCAGCCTTTATTTTGTATGAGATGCCCCGCTTCAAGGTCGGCCGCTAAACCCTGCCAACGAGCCCCAGCGTCCAGGGTGAGCGCGGCTATGGCCCGCATATTGTTCGCGGAGTATGCGGGAAGCGACTGCCAAGCAAATTGCGCAAGCCAGGGCAGCAAGGCCGCCATAGCGCCCTGACGAATGCTAAACGGACCTTGTCGATCAAACAGCAAGCTCGGCAATTGCTTTAGCAAGGCTGGGGAGCCGACCGGTGCAATCGCAAAGTCCGCAATCGTGCCCGCATTACCGAATGATGCACCCGATCCAGGCGGGCTTGGGTCAAGGACAACAACACGTCGACCCAAGCGCTGCAAGGTCAGTGCCGAGGTCAGGCCCACAACCCCTGCCCCAACAATGACGATATCTTCCTCTAAAACCCGCACTGCGACCTCCGCTGTTTTGGCGCGACTGCCGCGCCGGCCAACCGCTTGATTCGTCCACGGCGCGCTCAGTCGATCAAAGGTTGGCCTTCGAGTGCAAGCGCTCATCGGTATCATCGCTGAATCCACCGACGTCAACCAGTCTCTTTGCAGCCCTAGACGAAGACGTGACATCTGGTTAACCTCCCAAGCAAGCAAAATTAAGGAGTTCCCATGACCTACGCGCCAGCCGAGCAACGATATTTCGATGCAGATAGCCACATCATGGAGCTGCCCAATTTTTTAAAAGCGTATGCAGACCCAAAGCTAAGAGACGATATGCCAGAGGTCAGCTACAGTGCGTCGCTGGTCACAGATGAAGAGGTTGCCGTCATTATGGCCCAAGGCGGACGTCACAGTGATGAGCACGTCCAAGCCCAAATCGCGCTAGGCGATGACCTCATTGCGCATTCCAAGGAAATCCAAGCCCTAGGCGCTTTTAACAAGCAAGACCGGACGCAGGCGCTCAATCTACTCGGCTTTGACAAACAACTCGTCTTTGCAACCCACAGCGTCGCCTTTCCATTTCACCCTAGCTCGAAAAAAGACCCCACGCTTCGATATGGCGCAACCCGCGCACACAATCGGCACATGGCCGATTTTTGCGATACGGATTCGAGACTGATGGGCGTCGGCATCGTCCCACTGGATGACCCAAGTCGAGCGATGGCCGAACTGGAAGTCGCCCTGGATCTAGGTTTAGAAGCGATCTGGGTACCCCATCGCGCCCCCATTGACCGATCGCCCGGACATGTCGATCTCGACCCCTTCTGGGCGCTATTGGCCGAATCCGGCACACCCTTTGTATTGCATGTGGGCGGCTCGCCCCTGCAAGCCTTGAAGGCCTGGAGCAACAATGGTCGCGCAGCCGTCAAAGATTGGATGGGCGGCGGCGAAAATGTTCGCACCAAAGATGCTGCTGTGATGCACCAGCCGCCGGAAACCTTTTTGTCGATGCTGATCCTCGATGGCGTGCTCGACCGAAATCCCGGTTTGCGAGGCGCAGCGGTTGAACTCGGCGCTGGCTGGGTCCCTGAAATGGTAAGAAGGCTCGATTGGGTGACTAAAATTTACAGTCGAGTTGATGAATCGGTTCGCTTCGAACGCGCGCCCAGCGAGCAGATACGGCAGCAACTGGCATTCACCCCCTTTCCGAACGAGGATGTCGCACGGCTGATCGATGACTCCAATGAAGACCTCTACCTATTCTCGAGTGACTACCCGCATGTCGAGGGCGGTCGCAATCCTATCGGCAAGTTTGAGTCCTATCTCACCGATGCCAGTCCTGTGGTGAAAGAAAAGTTTTATGCGGACAACTTTTTAAGACTCTGGCCCAACGCCGCGGCATAAAGGCAAAGGCAGGCAAGGCGCACTGTTATGGGCCTAGCCGCATATCGATGTTCTTTCTGTCAGCGTTGTTTCGGGCTCGGCCGACCTACTCCGGGCAACCACTCATTTTGGTGACTTTTCTATGACCCTATTGGGCCAGATATCTCCGCAGACCTTCCTTGAAACCTATTGGCAGCAGAAACCCCTTGTTGTTCAGGGGGCCCTCCCAAACTGGCCGTCCCCCTTAACAGGCGACGAACTTGCGGGGCTGGCGATGGAGCCGGACGTCACGTCCCGACTAGTGCGCGGCGCCGCAGGTCAAGACCCATGGTCCGTGACTTTTGGTCCGTTTGAAGCGACCGATTTTGCAACGCTGCCGGCGTCTGATTGGTCTTTATTGGTTCAGAGCGCCGATCTATGGGTTCCTGACATTGCCGCGCTAAAACATCAGTTTAATTTTCTACCGAGTTGGCGACTCGACGACATCATGGTGAGCTTTGCGCCCCCCGGCGGCAGCGTCGGCCCCCACTTTGATCAGTACGATGTGTTTTTGATTCAGGTTGAGGGTCGCAGGCATTGGAAAATAGGCCAGCGATGCGATGAAGACACGGCCCTGCTACCGGGCACAGACCTCAGTATTCTGGCGGATTTCGTCACCGAAGCTGAACACACGTTATCGCCTGGAGACATGCTCTACTTGCCGCCCGGGGTCGCACATCATGGTGTTGCGCTCGACAACTGCCTGACCTATTCGGTCGGCTTTCGCGCACCGACGCTTGGCGAGATGATCTCGGATCTTGCCACCGATCTGGTCATGGAACCCGATCAGTTGGTCTATCGCGATCCGGACCCGGCGCTTTGGCAACAAGATCAGATTACCGATGCACACATCGACCAAATACAAAGTATGGTTCAAGCACTAGCCAATGACCGCGGCCGCCTAGCCGACTGGTTTGCACGATATGTGACTCGACCCAAGTCTGAGCCCGGCACCACCCCCGTCATTGAGCACCGAACCGCTGAAACCCAGCTTGGTCAGTACCTCAATGGTGCGCAGAAGGTCTAAAGGCGAACCCCGCTTCACCCTTCCGCATTTGGATCAACGAACCCGGGTGGGGTTAGCCTCAAGGCACGCCGCGCTGCGGCCTTGCATCGAGCCCAGCTCTCCTCAGGATGACTTAATCGAGAAACGTCACTTGGTTGATGATCTGGCTGTCGAGCATCGTTCTAATTTCTTCGTAACCTTTGGCAATGGCATCCAGTTCTGCTTCCTCATCACCATAACGTGACGCTAATGCTGCATTCACCTGCTCGTAACGCGCCTGGCTGGGTTGCATCATCCCCATATTTTCATAGGTCACCGTTAGCCAAACATTCGGACTATTGGCCGCGTCCGAGGTCCAAACGGCGTAATCAACGATGAAGCCCAATTCTTTTTGGATTTCCATTGAGCGCACCCAGGTCCGGTTCAATTTGACCAAATAGTCATCCAAATAATTCGGCTCAACAGCGACGACAGTGAGCTGTACCTGCTGTTCGCTCGGCGCGTAATCTTTGTAGATTTCGGCGGAGGCTGTACTGATCACAGCCAGCAGCCCTGCCAGAACCATCAATCTAAGTTTTACGATCTGCATTATATTCTCCTATGACTACGTTAAAAAAAGACGCGGCCGAGACCGCAACAAAAGCAGCTACAGGTCAAAGCAGCGCGCTTGCGTTTAAAACTCAAGCCGTCTTGATTGAACAGGATGCTTGCAGCCAACACAAACATCGTTCGACTTTGGTTGTCTTGTTGTCTTGGTGTTTTGGTGTTTTGGTGTTTTGGTGTTTTGGCCGGCTCGGGTTGGCAATGAAGACCCGTTTAGGGCAAACCCCACGGATGTACACCTGCCGTCGGTTAGGGCCTGTTACCCGGCACGCGCTTTTCGGCGATGCACTCTTACCGGCAGCTCCGCAATTCCGCGAACGAAGTTCGAGGCAATCCGGACCGGTTCGCCAACGACTTCCACATGCTCGAAGCGGTCCATGATTTCTTCCCACAGGACGCGCAACTGCATTTCCGCCAGGCGATTCCCCATACAGCGATGAATGCCAAAGCCAAAGGATAAGTGATGCCGAGGATTCTGACGGTCAATCCAGAACCGCTCCGGGTCATCAATTGCGGTTTCATCTCGATTGCCGGACACGTACCACATGACAACCTTATCACCGGCTTTAATTCTTTGACCCTGAAACGACACATCGTGCTTAGCGATGCGACGCATATGGGTCAGCGGCGTTTGCCAACGAATAATTTCGGGAATCATCGAGGCAATCAAGCCCGGATTGGCACTGAGCTTTTGATACTCGAGAGGATACTGATTCAACCCCAGCACGCCACCAGAAATCGAATTTCGCGTTGTGTCGTTCCCCCCAACAATCAACAAAATCAAGTTCCCCAAATATTCCATCGGATCCATCTCCGCAGTTGCGGGGTCATTCGCCATAAGTGTAATCAGATCGTTGTGCTCGCTTGGATCCCAATGCACCCGTTCGTTCCACAGATCAGTGAATTCGCTCAGGCACTGCATTAAGCCCTCGCGCCGGTCCTCATCTGGCAGCGTGCCACCGGTTGCCACACTGGATGTCGCAAGATCCGACCAAGCTGTGAGCTTGTGACGCTCCTCGAATGGAAAATCAAATATTGTGGCGAGCATCTGAGTCGTGAGCTCAATCGACACCCGGTCAACCCAATTAAAGGACTCGCCGGTGGGTAAATCATCCAATATCCAGCCAGCACGTTCGCGGATCACGGGTTCAAGCTTTGCTAAATTCATGGGCGCAACAACGCCGGTCACCGCTTTACGTTGCAGATCATGTTTGGGTGGGTCCATTGAGATAAAGTTTGGCGCTTCAAAATCTGCACTGCGATTACCGATACTGACCCCACCTTGGGACGAAAAGTCGTGATGGTTTTTATCCACCGCCATAATGTCGTGGAAACGAGTAATCGACCAATAGGGGCCAAATGGGCTTTCCTTACAATAATGTACCGGCGCTTCTTGTCTAAGTCGCGCAAAGATTGGACGAAAGGCATCATGCTTAAAAATCATGGGGTCCGACACATCGATCTCGGATAAATCCTGCGCTACGCTCAATGGATCAAATGCTTCGCTCATCGCTGCTCATCCCGATTGTTCTTTTGAAGAACTGTGACATTTAAATCCAAACCTTGCAATGTCACACGATTCGCCATCGCACCAAATCATTGACATCTTTCTGCACGGGGCGTTGAATAAAACGTCTATAAACTGATGAGCACTCGCAGCATGACTGAGCAATCAACCGACACGACCATTCCAACCGGCATGGCACTCCCCGCGAAACTCGCAGACATTGACGCGGATTTCTTAAGCAACTTGCTGAAGGCGCGCGGACTGCTTGAAGCCGATAATGCGATCACGGCCATTGCAGAATCTGGCGTTGGCATGACCGCGGGCTACTTTTCAGACATTAAGAAAATCCATTGCCAGTTTAAAAACCCCACCGATTGCCCAGCCCACCTTGTTGCCAAGGCTTGGCCAGATTTCGAGATGCTGCCAGAAGATGCCATTAGCGATATGTTCATCAAAGACATCAAAGGCTACATGATTCCAGCCGAGCAGTTCTATCCAAGGCCGGTTGTTTATCTCGCCGATTTTGATACAAGCAATAATCGATGGGGCCTGATCATGGAGGATGTCGATCAGTACGCTGAGCAAAAGGTTCATGAATCTGAATTAACGCTCGATGAAGTGCTGCAGATGATTCCGGGCCTTGTGGACTGTGCGGTCGCTTGGGAAGGTTGTGATTCTGGCGAACGCGCTGATACGCTGGCTGAATTTGAGGTGGGTCACTGGGGATCGGCTGAAAACCTTGCGTTGTATAAAGACGTGATGCCCGCGGGCGCCAAATTATTCGACAAAGTGGTTTCGATGAGCGAGTCCGATCTCAACGATGGCACCTCTTGGCAAACGCTTTTTGGCACTGGGGTTGCCGAGTTGTTTACCAACAAGCTCGATGCCCATTTTTCAAAAATCGACCCCGCGCTCGGCGCGACCTGTACCCTGAGTCATGGCGATCTGCGGGGTGACAATTTATTTTTCTGCCCCAGGACCGTTGCAAATCCCCATGGTTGGTTAACCATCGATTTTCAGTTGCTCTTTAAAGGCCCTATCCCATCTGACCTGGCTTATTTAATGAGCAGCGGCAGTGTCCTACCCGAGGTCTATGAAGCAGACAATCGCAACCGCATCCTCAGAACTTTTTATGACTTATTTAAAACCAAAACCCAGCGTTATCCGGATTATGAATTCGAGCAATTTGAAACCGAGTTCGCGGCGATGTGCACGGTTATGTACATCTATTATATCGGGATGGGCGGCGCAATCTGGCGCGCCGCGGCGTTCGAAAATGAACAGCCTGGTCGAATCGAACTGGGCAGCAAAGCTTTCACAATCGAGGACCTTGCGCCGGAAGAGCTCCGAAAGCGCATGTGGTGGCGAAAAACCATTCGCAACAATCGGGTTTTATTCAACGATTTACAGCTCGTGCCGCTTTGGCAATCAATGCCCGATAATGCCAGCGGCACTGGGGCTTGGGTTGAGCTACCGCCCCACCTTACGGCGCCCTAAAACAAAGCGAAGGGCACAAAATCTGCCGGGCGCTCTAAACATGGCTTAGCGCGCCGAATACCAGCAGATTAAACCCGCGGCAGGTATTGGCTTACCGAAACTAACTACCGCCGTTGATGGTAATGGTTTGCCCGGTCATCCAACTTGAGGCTTCTGACGCGAGATACACAACCGCAGGCGCGATATCTTCTGGATCACCCAATCGCCCTAACGGAATGTTCATCCGCTCGCCCATCTGCGGGAGGTCTTCTTCTTTTAAGCCCAAAAACTCCATGAACACTTCGGTGGGAATTGGACCTGGTGAAACACCGTTGACCCGAATATTGTATCGAGCCAGCTCGGCGCCCAAGGTCTGGGTTAGATTGTTCACACCGCTTTTTGCAACCGCATAGGGCCCGTTAAAGGGTGACGCGCGATTGGCCGCTTGGGATGAAATATTAATAATGGTGCCACCACCACTGTCTTTCATAATGTCTGCCGCTGCTTGGGCACCGGTCCAGACCGCTTTTAAATTGAGATTCATTTGAAAATCCCATTGCCGCTCTGGCAACTCAAGCAGCGTGCGCGCAACGCGATCATCCGCCCCACCGGCATTGCTAACCCAGCAGGTTAAACCGCCCATCTCATCCCGAGCGCGCGCCGCGAGCGCCTTTACTTGCTCGATGTCCATCACATCACAGGTGACCGCCAGCGCCCGCCGGCCTTTGGCTCGTATTTTTTCAGCGACCGCTTCCACTTCCGCCGTTCGTCTCGCCGCAACCACAACATCAGCACCGGCATCAGCCAATCCGAGCGCAATGGCCTCACCGATACCGCGACCACCACCAGTGACCACCGCAACCTGCCCATCGATCTGAAATCTGTCTAAGATGCCCATAC
>Ga0206127_1001323_pt1 | contig 27331 bp, 25 predicted proteins | sample Helgoland_Spring_6_FD_148646 | JGI IMG/M metagenome (GOLD analysis project Ga0206127, IMG submission 148646) | Pelagic subsurface seawater microbial communities from Kabeltonne, Helgoland, North Sea - Helgoland_Spring_Bloom_20160419_1 | ecosystem: Environmental > Aquatic > Marine > Epipelagic ...
GCATGTCTGTGATGAGGGCAGTGGTTGACTATTTACATCAGCTGCGCCTGCAAGAGTATCTTGACCTAATGGCCGATATTGATGACCCTCAGCGCACATTGACCCATGAGGTAATTCGCAAGTCTGTGGAAGCCGCATGGCTCTATGTCAATCTACCTTCATTTCTCGCCTATCAAGAGTTGCTCTCTGCGTCACGTACCGATGCAGAGTTACGCCAAGTTATAGATCCGGTTGAAAAAGATTTTGAAAAACAGTTTCTCGATACCGCCAAGGCAGTGTTTCCCCATTGGCAAAATTTGTCGAGACTGGAAGGTGCCCACGATATGGTGCAGTTTTTGATGAAGGGCATGGCCTTGAGCCACATGTCTGTGCGTAAAACAGCCCGTGCCAAACGAGTGATGACTTACCTCACCGCTATTCTTTACGACATCTATCAAGAGGCGAACCTGATCGAGTAATGTTGATGCGCTAATTTAGACCGTCTATTACTGGGGCAGGGTGCCATACCTTGCCCCTTTTACGTTTCTCTTTATCTCCCCCCCTCCCGCTGTGCCTGATGCAGTCTTTATTGTGTTATTGGTTAGGCCTTCCGCTCCCTGAATGCGGCCCTTCTGTTGCCGCCTTTGATACCCACAAACAGGTTGCAGGCTACCCTGATTGATAATATGATCTAGAAAAGAAACATTCCTGTCTGTTTTATCATGTTTCACTCTGGCCAACTGCTGCTAGAGCATAATAATAATGGCTACTAAGCCAAGGGGTTCTCGCATGGGTCGTTTCGATGGCAAAGTTGTGTCTATTGTCGGCGCTGCCGGTCAGGATAATATGGGGCAGGTTATGGCCCGCCGTTTCGCCGATGAGGGTGCCAAGGTAGTGGTCTCTGGGCGCAATGAAGATATTCTGCGTCAACTCGCCGAAGAGATAAATGGCGACTGGGTACCCTGTGATTTCACTAAAAAGACTTCCATTGACAGCATGATTGACAGCATTATCGATCGCCACTCCCGTTTAGATGTGGCGATTAATGCCACAGGCTGGGGGCTTCTCGTGCCCCTCCATGAGAATTCAGAAGAACAGCTGGACCAGATGATTGACCTGCAGTTTAAGGGACCTTTTATGTGGTTGCAGAAGCTCGTCCAGACCATGGACGCCACTGGCGGTTCTATTATTCAGATCTCTTCTGCCACAGCCATTATCATGTTAGATGACCATGCGGCTTACATGGGTACCAAGGCAGGTACCGATCACCTTATTCGCTGTGTGGCGAATCAATACGGTCCCAAAGGCATTCGCGCCAACAGTATCTCCCCCGGGTTGACCGAAACGCCAATGACTGCAGAGCCCCTAAAGAGCGCGGCTCTGTTGGTCGAGTTTGAGAGCTGCTATCCATTGGGCCGTATAGGCTCTAGCGAGGATATTGCGGCTGCGGCCACCTTCCTTGCGTCCGACGAGTGCTTTATGACCGGTGAGAATCTTCAGGTTAACGGCGGTCTGTGTTTACGTCGCAATCCACTGGGTACCGAGTTATTTGATGCCATGGTGTCTGCCGGTGAGATACCGGCGGCCTAGTTATTAACCCCCATCATTAAAAACCGAATTTTGAACTGATTATGTAGCAAAGCTAAGGGAAGAAATAAAAATGAGGCTTGATAAAAAAGTAGTTTTGATCACAGGTGCTGGCGGCGGAATTGGTCAGGCGGCAGTCAGAAAATTTGTCAGTGAAGGCGCCAAAGTCATGCTTGCAGATATCGGCACTGAGTCAACTCAGTCACTGGTCGACGAACTGGGTTCTGATCAATGCGCCTGTGTGGCCGTCGATGTTACCCAAGCTGATCAAGTTGAAAATATGGTACGCGCCACTGTCGACACCTTTGGTGGCATCGATGTCTTTGTCGCTAACGCCGGTATAGAGGGCAAGGTCGGTTCGATTATCGATACTGATGTATCCAACCTCGACAATGTGATGGCGGTGAATGTACGAGGTGTTTGGTTGGGACTGCACTATGTGGTTCCAGTGATGCGCGACGGCGGCGGTGGTAGCATTATGATCACCTCATCAGGTGCTGGTGTGCAGGGCTCGCCCAATACCGCTTGCTACAACGCCAGCAAACACGCCGTAATTGGGCTGATGCGCTGTGCCGCATTGGAATTCGCTCAATTCGGCATAAGAGTTAATACCGTTAACCCGGGTGCTGTTGAAACGCGCATGATGGCATCTATTGTAGATGGCTTCGCAGAGGTAGGGGCCGGTGACTTTAGAGCCATGGTTGAGGCAGTTACGCCATTGGGCCGCTACGGTCAGCCGGACGAAGTCGCCAATATGATGGTGTTCTTAGGCAGTGATGAAAGCAGTTACTGTACGGGCAGCGTTTATATGGTTGACGGTGGCAACGCTACCTAAGTGGGTACTTTTACTAATAATGAGCAATCTATTATGGCATTTGATTTTAAAGACAAAGTCGTACTAATTACCGGGGCAGGTGCTGGGTTGGGTTATGCCTGTGCCGTTGCCTTTGCTAATGCAGGCGCCAAAATTGCAATAACCGACATCTCTCAAGATGCGCTAGATAAGGCGGTTGATGATTTAAACGCCAGCGGTGCCGAGGTGTTGGGCCTACTCAATGATGCCAGTGATTCTGCTGATGTTAACGCCATGCTAGGGGCCATCGTCGCGCGATTTGGGCGTCTCGATATCGCGGTCAATAATGCGGGTACGGCCACGCCATTGCAGGAATTCCATGAAGTGAGTGAGGCAGAATTTGATCGGGTAATCGCGGTTAATCTCAAAGGCGTGTGGCTCTGTATGCAAGCCGAAATTCGTCAGATGCTAGAGCAGGGCTGTGGGCGTATCGTCAATATGGCCTCTGCCACCAGTCGCAACACCTTCCCCAATGCCTCGCCCTATGTCACCAGTAAATTTGCGGTGGCCGGTTTAACGCGTACTGTGGCAGTGGAATATGCCGACAGAGATATACGTATTAATGCCATCTGCCCAGGCAATGTGGCTACGCCCTTGGTGGTCAGTCTGGTTGAGGACCTATCGGTGCTGGCAACAAAACATGCTATCAAGCGCCTTGGTACCCCCGAAGAGGTTGCCAATGGTGTGATGTTTTTAGCGTCTGACCTCTCGTCTTTTAGCACCGGAAGTTTGCTCGAAGTCGATGGTGGCTGGAACGCTATTTAGCGATTAACTAAAAATAAAAAAACCAAATAATTTAAAATTATAATAAGGAAAAGCCCATGTCTAGATTACTAAATAAAGTTGCGATTATTACTGGTGCAGCGTCTAACCCCGGTCTCGGTCATGCGACTGCTGTTCGCTTTGCTCAAGAGGGTGCCAAGCTAGTGCTCACTGATATTGATCTGGTTGGATTGGCCGCCGCAGAAAAAGAGCTAACGGCTCTGGGTGCTGAGGTCATGACCATGGAGCAGAATGTGGTTGATGAGCAGCGTTGGCAGGAAGTGATTGATGCCACAGTCGAGCGTTTCGGTAGCCTAGATATTTTGGTTAATAATGCCGGCATCGCCGTAATGCGACCGATTAGTGAATATTCCACAGCAGACTACGATCTGCAGATGGACGTGAATATTCGCAGTGTTTTCCTTGGCTGTAAAAAAGCCTTACCAGCCATGATCGCCTCTGGTGGCGGTTCTATTGTCAACATGTCTTCTGTTGCTGCACTGCGCGGAATTCCCGGTGTGTCGGTTTACGGTATTGCTAAAGCAGGTGTACAGATATTCAGTAAGAGTATTGCACTTGAACATGCCGCCGACGGTATTCGCTGTAACTCGCTGCACCCAGGTCTAATTGATACCAATATTCAAAATGATTCTCGTCGTGACAATCCAGATGAGTTTGAAAAGCTTGGCGCCACCGTGCCATTTGGGCGTATGGGTTATCCCGCCGAAGTAGCGAACTGTGTGCTGTTTCTTGCATCCGATGAGTCGAGCTATGTCACTGGCGCTGAACTAGTGGTTGATGGCGGTCTTATTGCAAAGTAAGTTTTTGGACTGCTGGCTAGACAGTGTCTAGCCAGCGTCTATTTGCTTTTTTCTTATTTACGAGAGCCATACTATGACTGCAGCATCAGAGACATCTCGCTACGCCAAGGGTTTTGATATTCCTGTTCGGGGAGACACGATCACCGCTGATCGATATATTTCTGAAGAATTTATGCACCGCGAGAATCAGCATTTATGGCCAAAGGTTTGGCATCTTGGTGGTATGGTCGCGGAGCTCGAGCAGGAGGGCGATTACGTACGCCATAATTTGGGTACCGAATCTGTGATTATGATTCGCCAAGCCGATGACTCCATCAAAGCGTTTTACAATTCCTGCCCCCACCGTGGCAATCGCTTAGTACTGGGTGATATAGGGGGTAGCGAACGAATTACCTGCGGCTATCATGGCTGGCAGTTTTCCCCCGACGGTGTGCTGGTCAATGTTCAGGACCCCCATGATTTTCCCGATGGCGATCCCTGCGGAAAAGTAACTCTTAGCGAAGTGCGTTGTGAAATCTGGGGCCCCTTTATTTTTTACTGCATGGACCCAGAGGTAAAGCCCCTATTGGATTGGCTTGCACCCTTGCCCGAGCGGCTTAAAGATTATGGTCTCGATAACTGGATACGGGTGATGTATCTGTCGGCGGATGCTAATTTTAATTGGAAAATTATTCGCGACAATTTTAACGAAAGTTATCACCTGCCTACTATTCATCCAGAGCTCTCGACCTTTATCAATGACGGCCTGCCTGATACTTTGTTTGAGATGTATGAAAGCGGTCATAACTCTATGTGGATGAAAGGCCATCAGGCCACCACCCGCAACCCAGAATTCCATACTGGCGATGTCCCCTCACCGCTAGATGATGTGGCGCGAGCCTGGGAAATAGATCCAGCTGATTACAATGGTCACACCGGTGATATTCGCGAGGCAATTGTGGCGGCTAAACGTCGTCTCGGGCCTGAGCGTGGTTTCACCAATTACGAAAACATGAGCGACCAGCAGTTGGTTGATTATTTCCACTGCACATTATTCCCCAATCTGACCATTACCATGTCGCCGGAACAGTGCCAGATACTGCGCACCGAACCCCATCCTACCGATCCGGCAAAATGCGTTTTTCATCACTGGGTATTAGCACCACCGGTTGAGGGTATGACCGAGATAGAGACACCCATAGGACCCATGCCATTGGAATGGGCCGAAAACCGTCACAGCGTTTATGGCGACGGGCAGTCAGTAGGTTATGTGGCAGATCAGGATCTGAGTATTGGCACGAGCCAGCAGCAGGGACTTAACTCCCGGGGCTTTAATGGCTGCATGCTAACTCATCAGGAAAAGCGCGTGCAGCGTTTCCATGAATTACTCAATGACTATGTCAATGCTGGTGTCAGTACTGACATTATTAATTCCGATCAGCTGGGGTCATAAAAATGTTTAAAAGAATTATCATTGGATTGATGCTTTCGTGCATGACGATAGGGGCTTATGCGGACGACACACAGCCGACAGACAGCCTGCCCAAAGCCAATCCGTTAGCTTTGATGCGTGCCGACCATATTATGATTTCCACCGATGATTATCAGGGTACCGTTGACTGGTATCGCAGGGTTCTCGGTTTTGAAGTGGTTCGTGAGTGGGACATAGCAGGTTACGAAGATGTTGAAGTGGGCTATATAGCCGCCAATGGTTTTATGATTGAAGTGGTGGCCACTGCCGAAGAATTCCAGTCTGAGAAAGTCGCCCCCGATGTTTTTACCGCCATGTCCGATCGCGGCTACGTGCACTTAGCGTTTAGCAGCGCCGATGTGGATGCCGTGGCTGCGGAGCTAATAAGTCGCGGTGTTGAATTAGAGCTGCCCCCAACCAACTTCGATGCGGCTGGTGTGCGTCTACTGTTTATCCGTGATAACAATGGCAACCTCATTGAGATTGTTACGCCGCTGTCTGCCTATAAGCATTAAGTGTGGGACTAACATTTAGTCACTCGTAGCAATCCAGTAGATTGCGCCATGTAATTCTAGCCAAGGAAAATAATAATGTTAAAGCATATCCGTGGATCGATAATCGCTGCTGTTGCTCTGTCCGCTTCTGTCTCGCTGTTAGCTCAGGGCGGCGAAACACAGCAATCTCTGGCAGATCAAAAGCTACTCTACTCAACGCCGGTAAGAGAAAACTTAACTAATCTGTACTGGGGTGATTTGCATCTGCACTCACAGCTCTCTGCTGATGCCTATATCCTGCAGACGCGACTCACCAAGGATCAGGCCTTTAAATTTGCCCGCGGTGAAACAGTTCAGGCGGATAACGGCATGCCGGCAAAATTACGTCGCCCATTAGACTTTTTAGCGGTCACAGATCATGCGGAATATCTGGGAATTTATGCCCAGATGGCCCTCGATGATCCCCGTTTAGATGCATGGGAGATGGGTACGGAATGGAAAGAATTATTGCGTCAGGGGGATATGATGGGCTTGGCTCTGGCCTTCTCCGATGCGATTCAGACTAGCGAACCAGAGTATCTGACACCAGACAGCCTGCGCGCTTCTATTTGGCAGGAGGCCTCGGCAGTCGCGGACAAGTACAATGAGCCGGGATTATTTACCGCCTTTGTGGGTTACGAATGGACCTCCATGATCACCGGTGACAATCTCCATCGCGTGGTGATCTACAAGGATGGTGCCGAGACTGCATCTCAGATGACCCCTTTTTCGGCCCAGCACAGTAATGACCCTGAAGATCTGTGGGACGCTCTGGCCGACTACGAAAAGCAAACTGGGGGTGAGGTACTTGCCATTGCCCACAACGGCAATGTCAGCAACGGCCGTATGTTCTCGCCGAACCGTGAGAATGGACTGCCCCTAGATGCCTCCTATGCCCGCAAGCGGGCACGCTGGGAACCGGTCTATGAAACCACCCAGGTCAAAGGCGATGGCGAGGCGCATCCCTATCTGTCACCAGATGATCAGTTCGCTGATTTTGAAACCTGGGACCAGGGCAATATCACTTTGGGCACGGATAAACAGCCGGAGATGCTGCAGTACGAATATACCCGCTCGGCACTCCGTGAAGGTCTGCGCCACGAGGCCAATCTGGGCACCAATCCGTTTAAGTTCGGCATTATCGGCAGCACCGATTCTCACACCGGCATGGCAACGACCAATGAAGATAACTTCTTCGGCAAATTTGCTCACGATGAGCCCTCTGTGGACCGCACTGAAAAGCGTATGGCGGATCAGCTACAGAAAATCTGGCGGTTAGTATCCTCCGGTCTGGCAGCGGTCTGGTCTGGGGAAAATACTCGCGAATCGATTTTTGACGCGATTAAGCGTCGAGAAGTGTATGCCACATCAGGCACCCGCATTAAGCTGCGCTTTTTTGGTGGCTGGGACTATGACCAGGCGGATGTATTGAGCGCTGATTATGCCAGCATTGGCTATGCAAAGGGTGTTCCTATGGGTGGCGATTTAACCCGTAGTCCCGAGGCTAAGTCTCCAAGCTTTATGGTGGCAGCGACAAGAGACCCCGATGGCGCCAACCTCGATCGGGTGCAGATTATTAAAGGCTGGCTCAATGCCAGTGGTGAAACTCAGGAGCAGATATTTGATGTGGCCCTGTCCGATGGTCGCACAGCCAACTGGTTAACCGGCAATATTCCTGCAGTCGGCAACACGGTCGATACCGAGAGTGTCACCTACAGCAATAGCATAGGTGCCGCTGAATTAACCGCAGTTTGGGCAGATCCCGAGTTCGATCCAGAGCAGCGCGCATTCTACTATGCCAGAGTCATTCAGATTCCAACGCCGCGCTGGACTGCCTATGACGAAAAGTATTTTGGCGCTGAGATAGACCCCCGCGCACCAAAAACCATTCAAGATCGCGCCTACTCATCACCTATTTGGTACACCCCATGACAGCACCAGTAATCAATAAAAAGTGGACGTTAAAAACACGACCAGAAACCACTGTTAGCGAAGCGCATTTTAACTTCGAGACGGAGACAGTTCGCGACCTAGTTGATGGGGAATTTCTAGTTAAGAATCACTATCTCTCCTTCGAGCCGGCACAGCGTGGTTGGTTAAACGATGTGCGCAGCTATGTACCACCCGTGGCCATCGGCGAAGTGATGCGCTCTATGGCAGTGGGGGAAATTATTGCCAGTAAGCACGCTGACTATCAGGTGGGCGACCGAGTGCAGGGCGGTTTTGGTTGGCAAGAATATGCCATCAGCGATGGCACGGGTTTATTTCCGGTCTCGAAAATCCCCGAAGATATGCCAATCGCCTATCCATTGCATATCTATGGCCTGACCGGTTTAACCGCTTACTTTGGATTGCTGGATATCGGTAAACCCAAAGCTGGAGATACCGTGGTGATTTCAGGTGCCGCAGGGGCTACAGGCTCCACGGTGGGCCAGATTGCCAAGCTGATGGGTTGCCATGTGATCGGTATCGCCGGTGGTCCAGCTAAATGCCAGTGGCTAATTGATGAGCTGGGTTATGACGCAGTGATTGATTACAAATCAGAATCCGTCGATGCCCGAATGAAAGAGCTGTGCAAAAACAGCATTAACATCTATTTCGACAATGTCGGCGGCGAAATTCTCGACTCGGCGCTGGTCAATCTAGCCAACCATGCGCGAGTGGTTCTCTGTGGCGGTATTTCCAGTGGCTACCAAACTAAAGCGCTGCCGCCAGGACCGAAAAATTATATGCAGCTGGTGATTCGTCGCTCGCATATGGAGGGCTTTATTGTGCTCGACCATGTGGAGCGTTATCCCGCGGCAATAGAACAGTTAAGTCAGTGGGTTGATGAGGGAAAGATCAAGGTTAAAGAACATATTTTGGAAGGTATAGAGGAATGTCCCGCCGGTTTAGCGGGATTATTTGCCGGTCAAAATTTCGGCAAGCAATTAGTTAAAATTTAATAATAAGCTATAAATAAAAAGCTATAAATAAAAAGTATAAATAAAAAATAGAGGCACAATTATGGCCGGTAGATTAGAAGGGAAAGTCATTGTTATTTTAGGCGCATCTGACGAGCGCAGTATGGGTGCGGCTACAGCACATCGCTGCGCTGCCGAGGGCGCTAAATTAGTCTTAGCAGCGCGCAGACTGGATAAGGTCCAGGCCATCGCCGACAGTATTGGTGCAGTCGCCGTGGGTTGCGATATTACCGACGAAGGGCAACTTGCAGCTCTGGCTGATGCAGCCGTAACTCATTACGGCAAGCTCGATGGCGCAATTAATTTTGCAGGTATCGAAACCTCATCACCGATTGCCGATATTAGCCGCGAGGTGTTGCAAGAGAATTGCGATGTTCACCTGATTGGCACCACGCTATTTATCAAGCATATGACCGCTCGGATGACCGACGGCGGCTCTGTGGTGACCACCTCCTCACAGACGACTCTATTGTCGCCTCCCGGTCTTGCAGCCTATGCTGGTACCAAGAGTGGGGCAGATCACATTGTGCGTATAGCGGCCGTGGAGTATGGCTCACAGAATATCCGTGTTAATTCCCTGTCCCCCGGTTTTACCCCCAGTGCTATGACCGAAGATTTTCTGGCCATGCCAGCGATCGAGCAGGCGTTTCTCAATGAGATTCCACTAGGGAAGTTACCGAGCACCAATGATATGGCAAACGCTGCACTGTGGCTGTTATCTGATGAATGCTTTATGACCGGCAGAATGTTGGATATTTCTGGCGGCCAAACTCTACGCCGTGTTCCTACCGCGACAGAGATGGGTTTTTAATTCAGGCTTGCGACAAAGAGTAAGTTATTTAGGAAAGGAAAAAGCCGCTGTCTTCAGCGGCTTTTTTTTGCGATCGCTTTTTGTGCCGCATAGTCGTAAACCATGCCGCTGCCCAGTGCGCCTAGGCCTTTGAGAAAGTCACCGCTGTCCATAGCTTCAGTTTCCGCTTCCATCTCTCTGTCTAAGCCCAGATTGAGAGAGCCTTCCCAGGCAGCCCCTAAGCACTCCTTAGTCCATTGCACCGATGCCGGTGAACAGCGACGCAAGCGCTCGAGTACGCTGCTTAGATGCTCATCCAAGAGCTCAGGAGTGGCAAATGCGCCTGTCACTAGTCCAAACTCCGCAGCCTGAACACCGCTAATTGATTCGCCCAGTAAAAGCATCTCCTGAGCCCGTCTAAAGGGCATCAGTCGCGCCGCTAACTGAGTGCCACCCCAGGCGGCAACAAAGCCCAGAGTCACTTCAGGAAAGCTAAAACGTGCGCCATTGAGGCAGTAGAGCAAATCGCTACGCAATAGCAATTCAAGACCGCCGCCCAAGGCACCACCGCGCGCTATGCCAATCACCGGCATAGGTAGAGCGGCAATTTGCCCGCCCAGTTGATGGCCCATTTCGACCAGCCGTTGAAAGTCATCGCGGCCTAGATCTTCCAGTCGAGGCTGGAGTTCGGTGACAGCTACGGCACCGGCATGAAAGCCGCGGCCGCCAGCATCTATGACTACTGCGCGTATGTCGGGCTGATCGCTAATAGTGCTGTCGATATTGCTAAGGGCTTCGCCCATTGCCCTGAGCATAGCCAGGGACATACCAAAATTATCTTGAGGATTGGTTTTCGTTAGCCACAGAATGCCATCCTCAATATGGCGTTTAAGTACTTTAGTCTCAGTGTACTGCATGGTTGCTTGCCTGTTTGTTAAGATGGTTTTTAAGGTGGTGCTATTTAGAAGGAGAATATAAAAAAAGGCGGTTGAACTGAGTTCAACCGCCTTTTAGTTACTGCTTTTTAAGCGTTCAGATACTTAGAACTCATAACCAACGCTAACACCCATCTGACGACGTGGAACCAGTTCGGCCCAAGCGAAAGCACCAGCGTCATAGCGGCGACCTATACGGTTACCACCGTCGAGGATATCAGTACCGTAAGCGCGTAGCTTAATAGTGCCGTTACCCATGTCTTTAATGAAAGTGGCTGAAAGGTCAAACGTTTGGAAGCTGTCGATAGTGACCTCAGGGCCGGTGACTGGATTATAAGTTGACCAGTCGGCTTGAGTCTCAACTTCGTCTTTATGGCTAAAGCTAGCATTGATAGTCAACGAACCACCAGCCAAGTCTGAAGTGTGCTCAGCAACCAAACTAGCGGTTAACTCAGGAGCATAAAGAAGACGCGCTCGGTCAGCAATATCAACACCGTTATAGTCAAACTTATCGTAGTCGCCACTAAAAGTACCAATTGCGGCACGCAGAGTCAGCGCGTCAGTTGGCATCAGTGCTGCTTCAATTTCGATACCGTCCATGCTCACGTCACCCGCATTACGAACGAAGGAACAGGTCACACCCTGAGCTGCAGGATTTTCAGCAGTTCCTTTGCCACAGACCGGATCATTACCGTCGGTAATAACGGTAGTTTGCTTGTCTGAGTAATCAGCGCTGAAGTAAGTCACGTTTAGCTGTGAGTTTTCAGTTGGGTTGCTGCGCATACCGATTTCAAAACTTGCTACTTCTTCCGATGCGAAAGGCGCCAGTTCTGAATCAGTGGATCCGCGGTTAAAGAAACCGCCACTGCGGAAGCCAGTTGCATAGGACGTATAGATCATGCCCTTATCAAACTCTCGCTGCAGAACCACACGGTATGAAACATTGTCATCTTCAAAAGAAGGTGAGCCTTCGTTAAGCAGATTGTTAGAGCTATTGGCGATACGATCAGCATTGCCTACACCGACGATCCACGAACGAGACTCAAGATCTTTTTCTTCTTCAGTGTAGCGGGCACCAACGGTGACAGACCAGTCTTCAGATAGGTCATAGCTCATCTCACCAAATACGGCTGTAGTCGATAGGCTGTGGTAAGCGGTAAAAGGTACGACTGGCCCTGAAGTAATGTACGAGTCAGCGTCGAGTAAGTAGATGCCAGCAACGAAGTTCATTGGGCCGTCTAAATCAGAAATATACTGCAGTTCATGAGAAGTCTGCTTGAAATCCTGCTCTCTATCTACTGGGAAGAATACGCCTGCAGTGCCCCATGAGGCTTCGTGGACTTCTTCGGAATAATCCATAATGCCCATAATGTATTTGATCTGGTAGTTGTCAGAATTATGGGTCAGTTTAAAGGTTGTGTTTTCACCCTCTAATGTAGCTGTTAGAGGTAGCAGCTGCGGAGATGTTCTCCAGTCATTAGCTTCTGAAGCAACAGAGCCAGCGCCCAATGGGCTTGCTGACACGAAAACATTGTCTGGTGCAGTAGTGTTGTGATCGTAATCATCGTAGGTAAACACCGCTGAGGTGTTTTCGCTGAAATCATACTTAACTGACAGAGATAGCGTCTGAGAGTCTTTTAAGTCGCGTCGACCTTCAAGGGTGGTGTTGTAGACGTGAGAGTCAGACTGAGTATCTCTAACTGCCAGCTTAACGCCGCCATTCTCGCCCAGAGGCATATTCATCAAACCTTTAAGAGACACGAGACTTTCGTCACCTGAGGTGGCTTCAATTTTGCCGCCCCACTCTCCAGTAGGTTCCGTTCGTTGCACGTTGATCACACCGCCGATAGTGTTGCGGCCAAACAGTGTGCCCTGAGGACCACGCAGTACTTCAACAGACTCAACATCAAAAAAGTCAAAGACGCCGCCGGAATTACTGGCTAAAAAGACGCCATCGATGGCAACACCGACTGTGGGCTCGATGGACTTTTCGATATCGTCGTAGCTAAGACCGCGAATAGAGGCACTTAGTGACTCTGAACCAATTGCAGTTTCATGCAGCTCAACGTTAGGAACCAGCTTACCGAGGTCAAGAGAGCTGGTGATGGAGCCTCGCTCTAACTGGCCTGGAGTAATAGCAGTAACGGCTACAGGAACATCCTGAATAGATTCTTGACGCTTTCGCGCAGTAACTACGATTTCTTCTAATGTTGTAGCGCCATAGGCGCCTTGAGCGCAAAGCGGCAGAACAAGTGCAGAAACCAATGATGGTAACAGTGACTTTTTAAAGATTTTTTGATAATTCATTACGTCTTCCCCTGGAGTATTTTTAATTATGTGGTGATTAAAGTCGTTAGAAACTCTATCTCCGACCCGCCAACAAAAACAATCGAGATTGCTTTTTATTTGATTGGTTCCCAAATATAACGCTAGCCTTAAAAAAGTACAACCTATTTCAAGCATAAGAAAATGGGTTATTTGCGATTAAATGTACTCAAATAGTGCGCTTTGCTGGCCCTGATACACCGCATTGGTGCCCCCGAAGAATTTCCAGCCGTGCTTCCTATATAGGCCTTTTGCTCGCAGGCCAATGTATACCTGATAGTTAGGATATTAAACCGTGGAAAAATAACCTGATTGCTGTGATGAGCTGGGTGGGGAATGTCAAACAGATGCTTCAATAAAGAGGCCCATATACCTTATTTCGGTCATTAAAAAACAATGTTGTATGTTTTTATAATTTAAGTTAACTTGATGTTAACGGTTTGTAACTAGCGCTGATGGGGTGGCAATTGAATAGACGCTGCGTGCCTGACTTGAGTCTGGTTACCCTTAATACCTTCACTATTGCCGACAACCAAACTACTCGACCTGCTCAATAAAGGCTGATAATGCGATTACGTACTAAAAATCTGGCTGACTATGCCCAAGATAAAGCACTCACTTCTCCGGAGGCGGTGGCGATCTATCTTGAGGATGGTAATCACATCCAGTTTGGCAGCATATTTACTGAGGCCATGTCTCTGGCAGCCTCATTGTCAGGTTTAGGCTTGAAAGCGGGCGATGTGATTAGTTTTCAGCTGCCAAACTGGCGTGAAGCTGTGGCTCTCGATATAGCCGCTGTGTGGTTGGGATTGGTGGTCAATCCGGTGATTCCCATTTATCGAGACCTTGAACTAGCCTTTATCCTTGCTGACAGTCGCAGTCGCTGCCTGTTTATTCCTGGGGTTTATCGCGGCCATGATTTTCCTGAGATGATTGAGCGTCTGTCCGATCAGCTCCCAAATCTGCAGCACGTTATTTCTGTGCGTCACGAGGATGCAGGGAATGGGTTGTTGCGATACGAAGACCTGATTCAAGAACAGGGCGGGCCCGCCCCTGAAAAGCAGCCTACCGATATGGCTGCACTCAAATTAATAATGTACACCTCTGGCACTACCGGTCGTGCCAAAGCGGTCAGGCACTCCCACCAGTCTCTGGCTCGAGCCATAGACAACGGTGTTGAAGCCTGGGAACTGGGTGCAAAAGACGTCATGTTAATGCCGTCTCCCGTTACTCATATCACCGGATTTGCCAATGGTATTGAGCAAGCATTTATAAGCGACTGTAAAACCGCCTTTATGGAGCGCTGGGATGTTGATCAGGCTGCTACCTATATAGAGAAGGTCGGAGCAACTGGCTGTGTGAGTGCGACGCCATTTCTTCAAGAGCTGGTCGAGAAAGCTCAGCGCGATTCTTTAGATTTACCCACATTACGATTTTTTGCCTGCGGTGGTGCCTCGGTGCCGCCGACATTAATAACCGATGCACACAGAGTATTTGCCAACTGCCGGGCTTTTAGAGTCTATGGCTGCACAGAGGCACCGCTAATTACAGTGGGGTTTCTAATTCCGGAGGAAGAGTCACTGGCGGCAACCACCGATGGCCGCATTAATAATTGGGATGTACTGATTGTTGATGACGAAGGTCAGTCTCTCGGTCAGGGTAGTGATGGCGAGATACTGGTTAAAGGGCCTGCATTAATGCTTGGCTATGGCGAAGAGCAACAAACTCGCGCGGCGATCAATGATCAGGGTTACTTTGCTACCGGTGATATAGGTCATATCACACCAGAGGGTGCCATCGTTATTACCGACCGCAAGAAGGACATCATTATTCGTGGTGGCGAAAATATTTCAGCCCGGGAAATAGAAGATGTATTGCACGGCCATGAAATGATCAGCGAGGCAGCGGTGGTTGCCATGCCCCACGCCCGTCTTGGCGAGGGCGTTTGCGTCTTTCTGGTGATGCGTGATTCAGCGACGTTAAAAATGCCTGAACTGCAGGTCTTTTTACAGGCGACCGGTTTGGCCAAACAAAAGTGGCCCCAGCGAATTGAGATGACTGAAGCGCTACAAAAGACCGCTTCCGGAAAAGTGAAAAAAGATGTGTTACGCAAGCAAGTGGCAGTACTTATTGAAGCTGAAGCCTAATTCACGACATTAATATGCCGTTTATACCTGTGCCTGTAGCTTGATTTCGTTTCTTCCATTGCATTAGGTTGGCTATGGCCATAAAATAAAAACAAGTTTGTTTGTTTAATGTTTGAACCAGATATCACCGGCGACTGAATAGAGAGAATTTATGACTGAAAGTGCTTTTCGCCAGGAAGTCCGCGAATTTTTGGCTGAGTCTCTGACCCCAGAAATTGCGCGAGCGGGTGAGTTGATGACCAGCGTGTTTGCCGATTTCGATGCAACCATGGACTGGCACAAAAGACTCCATCGTAAAGGCTGGGTGGCACCAGACTGGCCCCAGGAACATGGCGGTACCGGTTGGACATTGAGCGAGCGCTATATTTTCCAAGAAGAGTGCAAACTGGCTAATGCGCCGGCACTCTTTGCCATGGGCTTGCAGATGTTGGGTCCCATGCTTATTCGTTACGGCACTGAAGAACAAAATAATTATTATCTACCGCGCATGCTGTCTGGTGAGGACGTCTGGTGTCAGGGTTATTCAGAACCCGGTGCTGGCTCTGACCTAGCCTCGCTGATTACTGCGGCTGTTCGCGATGGTGATGACTACATTATTAATGGTTCAAAAATCTGGACCAGCTACGCTCAACATTCTAATAAAATTTTCTGCCTAGTAAGAACCTCTAAAGAGGGCAAGCCACAGGCAGGCATCAGTTTTATCTTGGTAGACATGGATGCAGAGGGACTTACGGTAGAGCCGATAGTCGGGCTCGATGGAACCGTTGAACAATGTCAGGTCTATTTTGACAATGTGCGTGTTCCAGCAGCCAATCTTGTCGGTGCTGAAAATCAGGGTTGGGATGTTGCGAAGTCTCTACTTGAGTTTGAGCGCGGTGGGCACAATTTCACCATCGACCACAAAAAACAGATGGCCAAAATTGATCGTCAGGCGAATTCTCAATACTCGACAGACAACACATTGTGGAAAGACAATCCCGTATTTGCGGCCAAACTATCCGATGTTGCGGTTGATGCGTTGGCCCTAGAGTTTACCGAGTTACGGGTGAAAGGTGCATTTGAAGCCGGTGGCAATGCCGGTGCGTTGTCCTCGTTGATCAAGGTGATGGGTACAGAAATTGGTCAGCGCTTTAATGAATTGAGCCTTGAGATGATGGCCGAACACGCCTTTGTGAAACAGCTCGACGCGCTGCTCCCCGATTTTGAGGGCGAGTCAATCGGCCCAGACTGTGGCCTGACTACCATGGCGGAATATATTAATAATCGCTCGGCAACTATTTATGGCGGCTCAGCAGAGATTCAGCGCGACATAATCGCCAAGCGAGTGCTGGAGCTCTAACCGGTGCCTACATTCAGTAACAGAAGAGCCAAAAAGAACTAAAAAAGAATTAAAAGCAGAAATAGGAAATTGAATGTTTATTGAATACAGCGAAGAACAAAACATGTTGCGCGACAGTGCAGAGCGTTATCTTCGTGACAACTACAGTTTCGATAGCCGGCAAGCTGCTGTTAAACAGGCGAGCGGGTTTGATGCTTTGCAATGGCAGGCATTTGCTGACCTAGGTTGGCTGGCGATGACATTTGATGAAGACTCTGGTGGCTTCGGCGGCGGCGCACTTGAGACCATGATTCTCTGCGAACAGTTTGGTAAGTTTCTGGTACTAGAGCCCTATCTAGAATCAGTGGTGATGGTCGGTGGTTTAATCGAAGCTGGCGCTCAGCCTGCTATTAAAGAGCAGTATCTTACGGGCTTGATTGCCGGTGAGTTACAGGGTGCATTTGCCTACTTAGAAGAGGGCAGTGTTGCAGACCCCACCCATGTAAAGGCAATCGCCGAACCCAGTGCGGACGGCTTTATTCTTAATGGTAGCAAAACTGTTGTGCTTAATGGCCCTGAAGCAGATTTCTTTATTGTCTCGGTGAATACTGGCGCAAACCACAGAGAATCAAGCCAAGGTATCAGTCTTTTTGTTGTCAGCAAAGATACCCCAGGCCTACGTTTAAACAACTACAAAACCTACGATGGGCGTTCCGCCTCTGAGTTAGAAATGACAGATGTTGCTGTCAGCACGCTAGCGCTAGTAGGCGAATTAGATAATGGCTTTGCTATAGCAGCGCCAATATTTTCTCGCGCCATTGTTGCCGTCTGTGCGGAAGCCTTGGGAGCCATGGATGCACTCTTAGCGGCCACGGTGGACTACACCAAACAGCGCAAGCAATTCGGCCAGTCAATTTCAGGCTTTCAGGTATTGCGTCATCGCATGGTTGATATGTTTATGGAAATTGAATTAAGCCGATCGTTGCTCATGGCCACAGCATGGAAATTAGATAACAACGCACCAGATGCAGAACAATGTGTTGCTGCACTCAAGGCAAAGGTGGGCAAGGCCGGTCGCTATGTTTCCCACAATGCGGTACAGCTCCACGGTGGAATCGGAACAACCGACGAATTCAGTGTCGGACATTACTTTAAACGCTTGGCAACCATAGGTGTCATGTTTGGATCGAGAGATTCTCATCTATCACGCTATTCTCAACTCAGTGCTCAGGTCTCTTCCTAAGAGCGCGAGATAATCCAATTAAATAATAATAAGGAATGATCAGTATGGATCTTCAACTAAAAAATAAAACAGTACTCATTACCGGTTCATCGAAAGGCATTGGTTTTGCAATGGCAAAAACACTGGCCGCCGAAGGCTGCGATGTGGGCATATGCGCACGTAATGCCGATGAAGTTAAGGCCGCGGTTGCCGCCATTCAGGCAATGGGTGTTAAGGCTCATGGTGAAGTGGTTGATGTGACTGACTCTGCATCACTTGAAGCCTGGATTAAGGCCTGTGCCGAGGCCCTAGGTGGTATCGATGGTTTTGTGGCTAATGTAAGTGCCGGTGGTGCTGACAATGAAGAGTCTGGCTGGAGAAGTAACTTTGAAGCCGACGTAATGGCCAGCGTAAAAGCAGTCAATGCAGTTAAGCCCTATTTAGAAGCCTCTGATTGTGGTGCCATTGTAAGCATTGGTTCTACGGCATCTCTTGAAGCCTTTGCCGGTGCTGTGCCCTACGGCGCAATGAAAGCCGCACTGCTGAACTATTTTGGCAATCTAGCACAGGATCTAGCACCAGCAGGTATTCGTGTTAATAGCGTAAGCCCTGGCCCAATCTATTTTAAAGGCGGCGCCTGGGAAGATATTCGCGCGGCGATGCCAGACATCTACGAGGGAACAGTGGCCAATATTCCTGCGGGACGTATGGGTTCACCGGAAGAAGTCTGTGTTCAAGTCGCAATCTTGTTGAGCCCGCTTTCGGGCTATACCACCGGTACCAATGTGGTTGTTGACGGCGGATTCACTAAGCGAATCCAGTTCTAAAAGAACCGGAATAACGCTTAGCTTTTTAATTACAAAGCGATTGGTAATTAAAAGGCGAAATGATTGAAAAGTAAAATTATAAAAAGGTAAATGTTGTGACAGATAATATTTTTTCTGTAAAAGGCAGAGTTGCATTAGTGAGCGGCGCTTCAAGCGGTTTGGGTGAGCATATAGCAGAAATGTTGGCCTCCCATGGCGTTGCCGTAATCTGCGCTGCGCGGAGAATCGATCTTCTAAAGAGTCTCGCTGAGCGTATTGTAGCTAAAGGAGGAAAAGCGATGGCAGTGGCGATGGATGTCACCGACCGAGCTTCCGTAAAGGCTGCATTTGATCTGGCAGAAAAAGGGTTTGGCACGCCAGATATTGTTGTTTGCAATGCCGGTGCCACAGGTGCCCAGCCATTTTTAGAGATGGAAGAGTCAGTGTGGGACAACGTTTTAACAGTTAACGTAAAAGGCGTTTTTAATCTGGGTCAGGAAGGCGCGCAGCGCATGGTGGCAGCGGGCAAGTCGGGCAATATTATTAATATATCGTCTATTTGTGCGGTCGCTTCCTTTAAGGGGCTCACCCATTACAGCGCCTCAAAAGCGGCGGTTAATCAGCTCACTAGTGTCATGGGTCATGAGCTAGCCGAACATGACATTCGTGTTAATGCACTGGCCCCTGGGTTTCTCTATACCGATATGGTGATGGACTATTATGAGACGCCTGCAGGTCAGTCAGATCTTGCTAATCTACCACTAGGGCGAGCAGGGAAGCTGTCAGAACTAGACGGCGCTATTTTGCTGCTGGCGAGTAACGCGGCAAGTTATATGAGCGGCTCGGTTGTTACAGCAGACGCCGCACATTCGATTCGCCTGGGGTAATGTATGACAGAGTCAGTGGTTGCTGAGCCTTTTAACGAAGATGTTCCAGAACACGTTCCAGCGCATCTGGTAAGAGACTTTAATATCTATACACCGCCTGGCTTGGATGAAGACTTTCATCAGGCCTGGGCGACTCTGCTGCAAGAGGACGATTCCTGTCCTCTGGTCTGGACTCAGGCCAACGAGGGCCATTGGCTGCCCACTCGTTCATCAATTATTGAAGAAGTCTTAACGGATTACACGAGATTTTCGAGCCGCAGTATTATTATTCCCAAGAGTCATAGTGCCGACCATGGGCTGCTACCGACGACCATAGATCCCCCTGAGCATCACTTTTACCGCAAGACCCTAAATCACACCATGGCACCTGCCTCTGTGAATGCAATGGGCGATGATATTCGTGGCATTGTCACGTCCCTAATTGATGGGTTTGTAGAGAAGGGCGAATGTAACTTCACCCGTGACTTTGCCGACATTCTGCCGATCCGTGTTTTTCTGTCGATGATGGATTTACCGGAAGACGATATACCGCAAACCAAGTATTGGACTGATCAGTTAATTCGGCCCGATGGCAGCATTACCTTTGCCGATGCGCTGCAAAACCTGAAAGATTATATTGCTCCCTACGTGGATCAGCGCAGGGGTCAGCAGGGCACGGATATGCTTAGTCGCATGATTAATACGGAAACCAATGGCCGTCGCCTGACTCGCGAGGAAGCGATTAAGCTGTCTATTCAGGTGTTTATTGCCGGTGTGGACACTGTGGTTAATCTGCTGGGTTTTGTATTTTTGTTTATGGCCCGCAACCCATCCCATCGTTCACAAATATCTCAGGGTAAAGTGACAGTAAGCAATGCGGTTGAAGAGATTTTGAGGCGCTTTCCTATCGTGACTGTGGCCAGAGAAGTCACCGAGGATATGGCGTTTCATGGGGTGCAATTAAAAGCCGGCGATATGATCGCAGCACCAACGCCATTGGCGGGTATGGATAATAGCTTTACGCCCAATGCTGTAGATGTAGAGTTTGATCGCAAGCAGGGTAATAGCTTAACGTTTGGTCGCGGCGCCCATACCTGTCCGGGGAAAAATTTGGCGCGAGTAGAGTTGCGTATTGCACTGGAAGAATGGCTTAAACGAATTCCCGACTTTGAGGTTGATGAGAGCAGCCCCATCAGTTTCAGCAGCGGTATTGTCGGTGTGGTTAATGAACTAAATTTACGCTGGTAGCCTTGAGTTATAAGCTGCCCCGCCGTCATAAGTTACAAACAACCCTGCCGTCATCAGTTATAAACAGTCCTGCGGCCATCAGTTATAAATAACCCTGCGGTCATACGTTACAAACATCCCCGCCGTCATACCAGCGAAGGCTGGTATCTATTTCAACCCCAGCCTTCACTGGGGTGACTCGTACGATAAATACCTACTCTGCAGCAGCACGGGCCTTAGCCATAGCATCAGATGTCTCTTTATCCATAGGCTCAATCGCCCATTGAATACCGCGACGCAGTAGCTGGTAAAACACCGGTAGGTCCCAAGAACCACGATCCATCGTCGGCCAGTAGTCCATCATTGGCTGCATGTCATGGTGGTGGCGACAGTGGCCCAGCGTTAAATACAGCACTTCGCCTTCGCCCACCTTGTGAGTATAAAATACCGGGTGACGTGCATGTTCCCATTCATCTTCTTCAAACCCTTCCGCCTTGCCGCCGTACTCTGTATCCAGAATAACGTGGAGGTCGCCATAGGTCTTCATGAGATAGAGTTCATCGTCCGACTCAAAGGGTTCAATACCTTGCGCCAAGGGATGGTCAGGATCGGCCACGGAGACCTTATAAGGGGCAATGGGTGGGTGAGAACGAAACATAGAGCCCAGTGTCTCTACAAACAGGGGCGCCCAATCTGGCGTGCCATACAGACCGCTCGACATCAGTCGAATAATTGAATTGGTGCCGTGCAATGCATACCAGCGACCGCCTTTTTCAACCCAGGCTTTAAGCGCTTCCTGTGCGCCAAGAGAGGGCACAACATTGCAGGTATAGCTGACAATAAAATCGGCTTCTTCTATCGCCTGAATATTTTCATAGTCCTCAAAAACGCGAACGCGAAAACGATCATCTTCCGACAGTAGTTTTAATAACTCTAGCCGAGCATGGTCGATGTCATGCCAAACGCCGCCGGCGATTAGTAAGCAATTGATTCGGCCTGCGCGGTTTTCGTGAATGCTCATGAGTCACCTTTGGTGTTGTCGAGTTCAGGCTTTGGCGCAGATGGATCTTGGGCTAAATACCATTCAACCCATCGATGAAACAGCTGGTTGCCCGCTTCGTTGCGACCAAAGGTCACATTGGCATGGGCATTAGACTCTAGGCCTTTCTGAATCTTGAGGCCCACCTGATAGTCTTCTACATCCACCACTTCTTGGAAAAAGTCCATCATGCCCTGAAGTTCTGTATCTTCTGTATCTGGCTTGGTGGGGTGAATAAAGTTGATATAGGTGGTGTTTTGGTTGGGCAGTGGGCCAGGAATAATCTGGCTGACTAGGGTAATTTCCGGTGCCACAAACAACGAAATGTTTGGGAATAGTGTACGAATCCAGTCATAACCATTGTTTTCGTGTTTGTGATAATCCTCTGGGGCCACATCGGCAAGGTTTTCTTTAATCGCCAGATGGGGGAAGCAAATCAATGTATGAGGGCCGTAGGCAGCAAACTCCATCACGTTGGAATAGGTGCGCTCGGCAATGGTATCTGGATGAGCAGCTGCGAAGTGATAACCTTCTAGGTAGCCGTCATAGGCGACTTTCCAGTTAGCGCCATCAATTTTGCGCTGACCACAGAAGTGCCAGTTTTCCATACCCAAACGGCCAATGTCTTCCATTATGCCGCCTAAAAAGCTGTCGAAATCCACCTCGTCTTCACCGGGCTCAAGCACGGTGAAAATCATACCGCCGCGCTCGTAGACTGGAAGCTGGGTTAAGCCATTGGTCTGCTTGTCAAAGTCACCGAACTTCTGCTGATCGGCAACGCCGCGCAGTACGCCATCATTGCTATACATCCAGCCATGGTAGGGGCAGGTAAAGCGTGACTTGTTGCCGCAGGGCTCTGTGGCGACAGTCATGGCACGGTGAGAACAGGCGTTAAGCATCACTCGAGCAGTGCCGTCTTTAAGGCGGGTAATCAGCAGTGGCTTGTCGAGATACTGAAAAGTTTTGTAGTCACCGGCATTGGGCAGCTCTGCGGTCAGTGCCACAAAAACAGGGACCTTTTTAAAGATCAGGTCCATTTCCTGCTGCCAGATATCGGCGTCGGTATAATTTTTTGAGGGGACCGTTAATGTGCCTGAGGCTTGATCTGTAGTGTTATTGTCAACGTCATCAATGATGCGGGCAACAATGCGATTATAGTTTTCTGCAATAGTCATACTAAATGCTCCTTACCTGATTAAGGGTTTAGGCTTCGGGTAATACCAGCGGGCCCACGGCTGAGATGTCGTATCGAACAACCTCCATTCCGGTGATTTCCACGGTGCCGCAAAACGCCATAAATTCAACAATATGCGGCATGCCGAGATGCGCCAGTAGCGCTTCATCGTTCTCCCATTGCTCGGTAATCCAGATAACGTTCGACAGGTTGATATCCACGGCGATGGCATAGAGGTGACAGCCTGGCTCTTCATGGGTAGGCGCAACGATTTTTTGTGCAGCGGCAATATAGGCGGCCATATCTTTGGCGGCCAGTTCAATTCTTGCGGAGATAGCTAACATGGTTAAATCCCTAATAATGTAAGTGGATATGGATCGATTCGGTTTAGCCTGCCACGCCGTCAAAGCCTACATACATAAGCTCGTACGCACCCAGCAGAAATTCTTTGGCTTCGGCTTCACGGCCTTCTTCAGCGCGAAATTCAGAGTCATAGGTGAGCCGACAGCCGCCATTCTCGAGTTCGGTAAGTGTGCCGGTGGCCTGATAGTGCAGCAGTCCCGCAGGTCGGGCACCGACAATCGAGAGTTGCAGGGTAAAGTTTTCTAGGTCTAGGGCGTCTAGGCGTTCGCTTACAGCCGTGTCAAAACCCAGGTTGTAAATATGACGAGTCATACCCACGCCGCTGCCCTCTAATTCAACGCGATCAATAGCGATGGGGGCGTCTTTTGGCCACCAGGCTTCAATATTACCGAAGTCCATTAGTAGCCCCCAGATGGTTTCTCTGGGCGCGCCGATATCATGATGAGAGTGAAGATGTACCATGTTGAAGTGCTCGCTATTTATTATTTTTATATTGTAAGCAGCAAGGGGATAAGACAGTTCTTATGGGACTGTTATCACTTATCCGTTCAGGCCAATATCGCCTGTTGCATGCTGTGTTGTCAATGTGCGGTGGGCAATGCGCCAGCCGTCAGCCGTGCGCACTAGCTCGTCGCTGTACTCACCCCAAACGGTCATCATTTCGGTCGCGTAATCGCCGATGCCAACATGCAGTGCCGACAGGTAGCAGGTTGTCTTCGCTGTATCGCCACTGACTTCGATATTAATATTGCCTAGCAGGTGCTGGGTTACCGAGCATTGCGTCAGCACACTGGAAATCAGACCGGCGATTGCCTCGCGTCCTTCAAACTCGCCTATGCCAATAAAGTTGGCCACAGCATCTTCAGTAAATACGCCTTCCAGAGCCGACCATTGGTGCTTGTCGATTGATGAGGCATAAAGGTTGATGACTTGCTGAATTTCTAAGTGGTCAGCAAAGTTTTGTGGTTCTTTAGTAGCCATTAGGGCCTCCGTTATAGGATTGATGCCGAGATAACATTGAGTCTATCTCAGGCTAGGTGTCGGCTGGATAGGACACATAAAAAACAGTGACTGATGCAGCTTCTTAAGCAACTTATAGTACTTTGGCCTCTGAAGGCAGTCAATAAAAACCATCAAACATGTTTGTTATTTACCTGAGCAAAAAGCTGAGGTAACATAAGATTCAAATATGATGGCAAAATCGCTGTCGCGATAAATAATAATAGGATTGGATTTACGCTTATGACACAGATGAATACCCGTGTATTGCTCGCCCGCAGACCCGCCGAACAGCTGGTGGCAGCTGACTTTCAAGTGGACACCCAGCCACTGGGTACCATTAAAGAAGGTCAGTTCATGGTCAAGAATCTCTATCTTTCGCTAGATGCAGGTTTTCGCCAGTGGATGAACGAGGGTTCAGGTGATAACTACCTAGAGTCGATGCCTCTCGGTGAGCCGGTGCAGAGCATTATTATGGGTACTATTGTTGAGTCTCTCAATGACGCGTTTCCTGTGGGCAGTGTTGTCATGGGGAGAACTTCCTGGGAAGAGTACAGTATTGCCGATGGATCTGACCTAATGGGTATTCTTGAACCAGACCCAGAAGTGGAATTACACGAGTACCTGTGCAGTCTCGGGCCCTCTGGTATGACAGCCTATTTCGGTATTATGGATATTGGTCAGCCGAAAAAGAATGACCTGTTTGTAATCAACGCTGCTGCTGGCGGAATCGGCTGTATCGCCGGTCAGATTGCCAAGGCCGAAGGTTGCCGCACTGTGGGTATTGCAGGTGGAGCCGCCAAGTGCGCTTGGCTTCAAGATGCGCTGGGCTATGACCAGGTCATCGACTACAAAGCCGCCGAATCCCTTGAAACCCAGTTACAGAAAGTTGCTCCTGAAGGCATGGATATTGTCTATGACAATGTGGGTGGCCCGATGCTTGGCACGATGCTGGGACAGTTGGCAGAAAATGCTCGCGTGATTCTCTGCGGTGCAGTTTCCCAATACGAGCGAGAGGGCGGCCATGAATCGGTTGCCAATATGTGGGAGCTGATCACCAAGCGCGCCAGAGCCGAGGGCTTTATGTTCTCGGATTATGAGTCTCGCTATCCAGAGGCCATTGACTATATAACGGCCATGCTCAAAGCAGACTCATTGGTAAGCCCAGTTAACTGGTCTGAAGGTGTTGAGTCTACTGGGCAGGCGTTTATCGATATGTTGGCGGGTAATAATTTAGGTAAGTGTTTGATTAAGTTGTAGTCGGATAAGTAGGTACGTTTGTAATGAGGGATTTCCCCGATCTCCTCACTTTTCTTCAAAACCCTCCGTGCTCTGTACGGAGGGTTTTGTTGTAAAAGAGCCGACTCTTTAGCAACAGCCAATTGACCCGTATAAGAGGATAACCAGATGCCATTAGAACCTATAACAGCCGCTATTTTGGCCCAGATGGCTGAGGCTGAAGCCCCAGAATTCCATGAAGTGTCGGTAGCTGAGAGCCGTCGCCTGTACACAGAATCTGCATCAATACCGCCGACAGTTGAGGTTTATAGTGTTGAAGACCTGAGGTTAGAGGCTACTGATTTAGAATCTATGGGTATAAAAGGCCCTGTGAGCGGTATTCCGGTTCGTATCTACAGGCCTAGCGAAGCACCAGCGCCGGTGCATGTTCATTTTCATGGGGGTGGTTGGGTTATTGGCGATCTGCAGACCCATGATGCCGATTGCCGAGAAATCTGTGTGGCAGCCGGCTGTATTGTTATATCCGTGGACTACCGTTTAGCGCCAGAGCATCCGTTTCCTGCGGGACTAAACGACTGTTATGCCGCGATTTGTTGGGCTTCGGCTAATACCGCTGATCTGGTTGCTAGACCGGGGCCTGTGAGTATTGGTGGCGACTCTGCGGGTGGTAATCTGGCCGCCGCTGCGGCGCTGATGGCGCGAGAACGGAATGGCCCAGAGATAGCACTGCAGCTATTACTCTATCCGGTTACTGAGCCCAGTATGAGCCGCGCTTCTTTCAATGATAATGCCGAGGGTTATCTGCTCTCGAAAACGATGATGGCCTGGTTTTGGGATCATTACTGCCCCGATATTGAACAGCGCAATAATCCACTGGCCAGCCCATTACTGGCGCCTGACCTATCTGGATTACCGCCAGCCTTAGTACTCACGGCAGAGTATGATCCATTGCGAGATGAAGGGGAGGCCTACGCCAAGCGTATGGCAGAGGCCGGGGTAGCCGTTGAGATGCGGCGCTATGATGGATTTATCCACGGGTTTTTCTCATTCGCTGCCGTGATAGAGGCAGTCCAAGAATCCGTAGATTTGGTTGGTGCTGCTCTGCGAAAGGCCCATGGTCTGAGTGATTCGGACTAGGGGCGATTGTTAAGAGAGTTAAGAGAGTTAAGAGAGTTAAGAGAGTTAAGAGAGTTAAGAGAGTTAAGAGAGTTAAGAGATAGCTTCCACGAGATAGTTTGTTTCGAGACCTCCAGCGGTGAAATCCCTGATTTAGCGTTTTTGAACTAGCTAGGCATCAGCGGTTGTCCACGCAGGGACTTGATCTTCCAGACTGAATCGACGCGCTCAAAATCGAGTAGGTACTGAACATAAAACTCAACCCGCTCGCCCTCGACGGGCTGGCCGATACCTATGGCATGGGTCTGTGCCGAAGCACGGTTCTGTTCTAGGGAATTGACCTTAAAGTTAGCGGCATAATGGGCGCTGTTGGCCATGGCGGCAAACACGCCAATAAAGAACTCTCGCAACGCCAGCTTGCCTTCAAAGCGGGGGTAGCCCAGATCCGTCATATCAAAGACCCCGTCTTCCGTGAAACAGTCCAGTAGTAGATTTAAATCATACATCTTGTCGAGGGCAGTGAGGTAGGTGCTCAGTAGGTCTTGTAGCGACTGACGATCTTCAATGGCTTGCAGGCGTTGTTCGATAGTTGTCATAGCATGTTCCCTTACTCGCCTCAGGCGTTTACGTCATAAAGAAATCAGCGCGTGGCGTGCCGGTGTCGTCATAGACAGGCTCGGAATGGTCGACGCTGTATTTCAGAATGTCAGTATCGAGAATGTCGTACTTATAGAGCATCTCGATCATTTCAGTATAAAAATGACTGGCTAGATGCGTGCGAAGGTGCTCCACAGATTCCCAGTTTTCATGGACATAG
>Ga0206127_1001325_pt1 | contig 27295 bp, 27 predicted proteins | sample Helgoland_Spring_6_FD_148646 | JGI IMG/M metagenome (GOLD analysis project Ga0206127, IMG submission 148646) | Pelagic subsurface seawater microbial communities from Kabeltonne, Helgoland, North Sea - Helgoland_Spring_Bloom_20160419_1 | ecosystem: Environmental > Aquatic > Marine > Epipelagic ...
AGACAAAATGGTAGACGTGAATGTGCCTTTGACAATGAACTGTAGGGGTGTCAACATCAGTAAACACAAGGCTCAAGGGTGTTGCTAATGCCTGTCTGAGGGAGTGAATGACATCTCCTGGGCACCAAAAAAACACGTAACCCATTGATTTACTTGTGTATTCTTCCAATTACACAGGTAGGGTAGACAATGCCTATTGGATGACAATCTTCTCTAACCACTTACTTAGAATGTCTAGCTGATAACCATCTCCATATCCTTGCCCTACAGTCTTTAAGCTCCAACCACCTAGCTGGTCAATTATCTCTGAAGGTGCTTCAACGGCTCTTAACCTGTCTCTAAAGCTATGACGCAATCCATGAATAACTGCATCAGAGCCTGCAACTGTTTTAATCCATTTATTAATTGCTGCACTAGCTGAGTTAGCATTGCATCCTAGATTAGATGTATAGCGTGGGAAGCAATAAACACATTTTGTAGTTTCTACAATCCGTCTAGCTGCCCATAGGGATTGACCTACTAGCGGAACAATACGCTCGCTGGATAGTGTTTTTAAAGACCTGTGAGGGTAGGGCGTAATGACAATATGTGGATAGTCACAATCAAGGTTAATATCTGAGTTCATCAAGCCTGTTGCTTCTGACAATCTCATACCAGTATCACTAATTAACGATACAAGGTGTCTTAAGTCGTCATCAACTTCCATGCATCTAGTCTGAATAGCCTTTAGGTTGTCGAGGGCGATAGGCTTACGCTTCTTAGATGAGTTGTCTGAGTGAAGGTAAACACCATTGAATGGATTGCTGCAGGTTAATCCTTGCTCAAGGACGACAAAGTTGACCACTGCTTTAATAGAGCCAAAGTTACGTTGTATTGATGCACTGGCTAAACCTCGCAAGACAAACCAGTCTCTTAATTGTGCTGCATCAGCTGACGTGTATTGGTCTAACGACCGAGAACCTAAGCAATCTTTAAGGTATTTGATTGAACGCTTGGTGTGACTGAAGAATAGGTCAGACTTGCCACGTCCTTTAACATTGAGATAAGTCTCTAATGCTTCGTCAATCGTTGGTAGATTTGATTCAAGATTGACAGTTGCACCACTGACCAACAAATGAGATGCAGGAACATCTACCTGCTTAAGTCTCAAGCCTAACCAGTAATCGTCAAGCTTTGCCGAAAGCATCTTGGATGCAGCTGTAGCTCTATGTGCTGACTTTGTTTTTAGGCTCTGAATAATACGAGGTTTACTGTAGTGATGCTTTAAATCACTAGGTATTACTCTGGAGAAATAATACACATCACGTTTAATGTAAGTGTGCTGAGGATGCTTTTGTGTATACCGCATTGTCTACCCTACCTGTGTAATTGGAAGAATACACAAGTAAATCAATGGGTTACGTGTTTTTTTGGTGCCCAGGAGAGGATACCATATTGCTATACGATTCAATCACTTACATAATCTGATTCGCGCTAAATTCGCACGACACCTGAGGAAACACCAGATTAGCTCTGGTGTGGCTATTGTATGACAAGTTATCTTATCTCGGCAACGTGGGTGTGATTGAGGACTTGAACTGGCATGGCCAAGCCCTATAGAGCCTCCCTGCTCAAATTTTTATTAGTCTGGTTGGCAGCTCGTACCAATCACATCACCTAGACCACTTGTGCCATTCCAAGTACCAACAAAACCAGACGTTGTGCCGAGTGCAGCATCATTCGAGCTATCCGTTCCATCAGGGTCAAAGGTTAATGTAAAACTGTTATTGCCACCTGATACAGATATGGCGCTACCCGCTAGGGTGCCAGCCAGCGCAGTTTCATCACCCCGTAGTGTGGCCATTGCGCCGGTAACGGAATTATCAGCCAGTATATCCAGAGCAATAACACCTGAACCATCAGGATTAAATGCAACACCTTGCAGATTAAAGAAACCGGAAAGTCGATGCACAGCGTTACTCATCCCTGCAATACGCTCACCATTGAAAATACCTGATTCATTAGTAAGCCCATTCTGCCAGCTACCATTAGTGACATTCTGGTAGCTTTCTAGATCACCGACAAATTCCGCACCGTTAGATACAAGGCCGGTAATAAATTGCTTATCACTGTCAAAAGACAATCCTTGCTGTGGTGCTACACCTAACACCTCATTTTCATCCGTACTGAAAACTAAGGCACTGGTTACACCTACCCTTGGTGTATTGTCACCAAATGTAAGTGGGTCAAAGCGTTGGTGTTGTACCCACAACAGGAATGTACCGTTATCTTGTCCTGAGAACGTACCGGAGAATATACCGGAAGACAGGCAGGCCAATGTACCCTCAAGATGATCTTGTGCATCCTGTGAGGATGGCAAAATCGGAGTACGGTTATCGGCTGCTGATACATCAGAAATAATTTGCGCCAGCTCACCATCAAGGTTTGGGCTGGTAAAATCCACTGGTGACCAGTTTTCAGCCATAGACTGTACTTCACTGGATATGGAGATTCCATTGGCGCTATCACCGTCAGAGTCGAGCATAAGCAAGAAACGGACGATATTCTGTACATCGGCCATGCTGGTATTACTGCCTGTTAGATCCACGGGGCTAATAATACTATCGCCGTTGGCTGCGCCGATCTCTACAGCACCTACAGAAAAGGTTACATTTTCTCCTACCTCGTAGGTAAAGCTACCGGAATCGCTAGTAACGCCAATCTGGTTTCCAGAGCTGTAACCTAATCCTTCAACTACTGTATCAATAAAACGGCCTTCTGCCGTTTGTGGGGGCTGTGGTGTAGGGGGTGAACTGGGTGAGCTGCTACCTCCGCCGCCTCCGCAGGCCGTTAAAAGACATAATGAACCTACTGTTATCAAGTGTAATGCACGCATATAACCGCTCCTAAGTATCGGATTGTAAGGGAATCAACATTTTACGAACTATATAGCGTGTAGTCACGCATAATAGTTCGTAATGCTTCCCTCTTTGGAGGCTTTATATGTCAGAAACAGTGAAAACGACCTTTGGTGATGATTTACGCCAGCGCCGATGTAATCTGCACCGTACCCAGCAGGATGTGGCGCTAAGCTGCGATATGTCCACACGGTTTTATCAATATCTGGAAAAGGGCACTCGCACCCCTAGCCTGATAACCATTTTTAGGCTGGCCGATGCACTGGATACCACGCCTCAGAAACTCATTGGCAAATCGTGGACAGAATGGAAGGGTAAGAAAGAGTAAGAGGGGAATTTGGCCTTTGCGGTTCCAGATAGGGTATTGGTGTATCAGTCGAAAAAGTGGCAATGCCCATGATTAAGCTATAAAGCCTGTACAGTCGGTTCATCCGTTTTGGCTAGGCAAAGGTGGAATTTTGCGAAAATTGAACCTAATGACCCGCTATAGCGCTTGTGCTCTGGCTTCGACTCACTTTTGAACTATATTTTGCTAAGCCATTTTTTAGGTTAACTCACTATCTGATTTTTTAATCAATCACTCGCCATAGTCTCACTCAAACGAGTGAGCGACTAGCGAACACAGTTTAACGGTGGGGTATGGGTTTTTGCGTTAGCAAAAAGGGATTGATTTTGTTTGAGCGTAGCGAAACGTTATTTATTTTTCACTCAATAACAATAAAGTAATAACTATAGCGCCTGCGCTTTTAGGGCAGCGCTATAGTTATATCAGAATATAGAAACTACAGTAAGAGATAGAGTTATATAGTATTGTCCTAGAGATCGTTCGTTAGTGCCCTAGCAATCGCTCGTTGATAATTTTTATAAAAATCTTTTCAAGATATTTTTTACAACTATTTTTCAATGTGTTAACAATCTATTTTTGCCACCTAGAGATCGCTCGCCAATCTCCTATAAACTGCTCGTGGATAACTGTATCAACTCCTAGCGATTGCTCGTGCATAACGTGTTATTTTGCAGCTTTGGAGACAACAATAGATGTTTTCTGAACCGGCGGTTTGCTGTTTTTGAGTATAAGACCTCGTGGCATATTCCCCTCAATCAACTCCTCCACTTTTGCATCAGGGTAAACAGCGCATACTTGCTTTAAGGCTGTTCTAAAATCGCGTCTAAAATTATCGATGCGATTGTAGTTAACGCCGTATAGTCCATAAATAAAAGCCCAAGAAGCAAATTGTTTATCACCCATAGGAATCCGGTGTAATCGTTCGGCCAGCATATTATAAATATCCAGTGCTAAAGAGCTGTCTTTGATCAATGCAATAGCGCCCTCATCAAGTGGTACGGCGTGTTTCTGTAGGCTTTCAAAATACTCCCGTGATAATTCAACCACATTAGGCCATAGCGCCTTTTGTTTATCGGCTTTGCTGTACCAAAGATTGGCGCTATCTACGACCCGTCCGAATTTGGTGGTACTGCTACCGTTCTCTTCGCCACGGCCTATCACCATTTCGGAGGCTGATAGTCTTCCAAATTGATTTTGTACTGTTTTATAGTCTCTGCCATTGGACTCAAAACCTAATTTTTTGATTAGCTGGCCTAAAGTTGGCTCTACTTCTATAACATGTGATTTTTGAGTAATGGCCTGTTTATTGAGGTAGTACATGATAAGTCTTGGTTTTGCACCATAAGGCAAAGGCACATCAAAAAAACAGTCACTATCTTTGTCGTATAACTCTCCGGCTTTTAACAAAATACGTGAGTCGCCATTTTTACTTTTCCATGTTCGCTTGCTGTTTTCAGGTTTCTTAAAAGGTAGGCATGTTTGGCACATAATAGAGTGATAATAAACAATCTGCTGTGGCTCGTCACTCATGTGAAGATTATAGATGCCGTTTATAATTCTCGTGTTTTTATCTTTTGGCTTAACTTCATCTTGGGTCATTTTTCCTCATTTTTTACAGTGTAAAATTTATCCCACTATAGGATCTTATTATCAGATAGTAGGATAGCTATGCAGCAAGTTGCATATTTCTTTCAATTAATGCCAGCTCTGCATTTATCATTCGGTAGAGTTTCCGTGAAATATTATTAACATTGGTTGGCGGGGTGATAAATGTATTTTTATCAGATTCTCGCAAGCGTTTTACGGCGGCTACTTTGCCAATTTTTCCTATGATGGTATTTTCAGGTATCAGGTCAAAATACTCTCGCTGGTCTCTCTTTTGCTCATTGGGGTTGCTTGATACGCAGTTCAATATAAACTTTACATTATTTGCACCATAACCAAGTAAACATTCCCTGTGTGCCAAGCCCAATACAACAGCTTCGTAATCAGGTACAACTGGGATGACGACAAGATCGACACTCTCGGATACCCATTTATCAAACTCTGGCCGATTGCCGCCACTATCAATAATGCAAAGACCGTCTTCATTTAACACAGAATCGATAAGCATGGACAATCGTTCTGGATCTCTAGCGTCATAGTATCCATAAGGTCTGCCACTAACCCGTATCGGATCTCTGTTATCTGTGTGCATAAAATACGCTTGCTCCTTTCGCCAATAAGCACCTAAAGCAAGCAAGTGGCACAGGGTAGTTTTACCAACTCCCCCTTTTTCTTGGGCAACTGCAACGCCTTTCATTTAGTCGCCTCCTTGTGATTATTAATGATAATTCGCAGTGCTGCGCTTGCCGTTACAATAGCCCCTGATTGTTTTGCCAGTGAAACAGCGTAATCATTGATATAGTTAATATTGTCCATAGTGATGGTGTAAGACTTTCGCTCAATTTTTTCTGCGGAAGCTTTTACGCTATCAATCGTTTTTGAGAATGCATCAGTCGAAATTTTAGCATTGACCAAATTGTTTGTTTCCAGTGACTTCATACCGTTATCCTTAATTATTGTTGTTATCCGATAATAAGATCATAGAGTATGATCAGATAGTATTATCTTGTGGTTGGGTAATTTAGAAGGGAGATTCGGGTTTGTCTGTGTTGATATGATCACACATAGTATTTAGTAAACACTATGGGCAATAGTGTTTCATCTTTGATGGCTTGGTGATTAGTTGTCTTGTCGAAAACGGTTGCAAGCACTTCATTTTTTAATTGAACCTGAAACAAAAATCCAGTATTTCGTTTCACTATGCGTGAAAACCAACTTTTTGATATTGAGGGCAAACGGCTCTATTTAACCGCAAGTGAGCGCAACAATTTTTATCAGGTTGCCAAAAGTGCTTCAAGAGAGGTAAGAACGTTTTGCCATACCTTGCATATCACTGGCTGTCGGATCTCGGAAGCACTGGAAACCACTTCTGATAGAGTTGATCTGCAAGAGCAAGCCATTACCTTTAGGACACTCAAGAAGCGACAAAAAATTCATCACAGAAGTGTACCTGTACCGCTGGACTATCTGGATAGCCTTGATATGGTTCACCAAATCAGGGGTAGCCAGAAACAGCAAAAGAGACCCAAACTATGGAACTGGTCACGTACTACAGCATGGCGTAAGGTCAAAATGGTTATGATGGAGGCTGGTATTGATACTAAGCTGCCCCATGCCACGCCAAAGGGGTTGCGCCACGCCTACGGTATTGCTGCAATTAGCGCGGGGATGCCTCTTACCGAGTTGCAGAAGGCATTAGGTCACGCTGATCTGAAAACCACCGCAATTTACCTTGATGTGCAGGGAGAAGAGAAAAGGGCTTTATATGCCAGAATGTGGGTGGACACTGGGCTATAGAGGGTTTAAATAGCTAGGTTTGCTTAAGTTATACTCAGTCTGGTGATGTGAATACCTCCTGTTGTCTGGTTTTTATGCTTGTCAAATAACCCCAGATTCTATATATTTAGCAGTAACTTCCCCCTTGTGAAGTTGAGTCAATGGATCTTGGGGAGAAAAAACCGCCACTACGGCGGTTTTTTCATTTATGGCATACCGTTTCTTTGGGGCTTCCAATCAAAACAATTGCTTACATAGATGGGTTTAACCTGTATTTCGGCAGTTTGAAAGGCACACCCTACCGCTGGCTTGATCTTGCCGCACTGGTTAAGCAGCTATGCCATGAGCAAAACCCTGATAGTGATATTGTGGCTATCAAGTATTTCACTGCCGATATTAAAGCCAAGCTCTCCTCACACGGCGAGGCATCCTGTAAAGCACAGCAAGATTACCTGCTCTCCCTGCAAGCCCATATACCGCACCTTGAAATCATCAAGGGCAAGTACAGCATTCAGCCTAAAGAATATTATGCTCATAATGAGCCTGTTAACTTTGATACCAAACACGCAGTATGGGTGGCAGAAGAAAAACAAACCGATGTGAGTATTGCTGTCCACCTGCTTTGTGATGTGATGGATAATGCGTGTGATCATGCCGTTATTTTTTCAAATGACAGTGATTTAACACCGGCATTGAACGCCATAAAAGCGCGTAAGCCAGACGTAACTATAGGTGTGGTTGCTCCTATCCGTGGCGAAGGACGCAAACCTAGTGCTGATCTTAGACAGTTGTCAGACTGGACGCGCCACAGTATCAAAGAAACAGAGCTGGCAAATGCCCAGCTCCCTGACAAAATACCTACTCGCAAGCGAGCTATTTTAAGACCTGCACATTGGTAAACTCTTATCAATGTGTCGGTTTTTAAATATATAAAGGCTGGAAGGCTGTTGCAGCCTGACTTCCTTGCCGCCCAATAAGGCAGAGGCTTCCACCTCTGCATTTTGTGGGGAATAATTAACGGCTCCAAAAAATATGCACTTCCTCATGTCCGGTTTCAATGGTGAAAATATCCCCGCCAACCTCCATGTCGTAACCCATGCGGCTATAGTCAATATAACATTCTAAATGTTTGGGAATATCCCCTGTTTGCTCTGTTAGATCCTGCGCGTAATCGGCTACGGACTTATGGCAACCACAGTAATTCTCTTCCATTGCTTTTCTTGCTTCGTCAACATCGGAATAATAATCTAAAAGCTCACCTCCCACATCTGGGTATTCGCCAATTAAACAGGCAATTTCATGGATCTGTTCAATACCTTCATACTCGCTGACTCTATAACCGCCGAAACCCTCGTAATCATGGATGGCGTATTCTTCGGCTACTTCATCGATAGGCGTTGCTTTTAACATGGCATTAATCTGATCCTGAATAGTATCCAAGTCGTCCGTTGCGTCAATCCACACGCCATGTAAAACCCCATTGTTATAGGCGGCTAAATCGGCTACATAAATTCTAATTTCTTCACTCATATTCATTACTCTCTAAATCGGTTAAAAGGTTTTTGAATGCGCTGTTTTTTTGCGCGTCCATGAAACCTTGGCGACGAGGCCGACTCAGGCGGGTGTGAAAAAATCAAGTGGACTTGTCCACGCAGATAAATTGCGGAGTGTCTGCCCCGCTTGCGGATCAGGTAGAAACCGTCATTTATCTTGATTTTGAGAGGGTGCAATGCCTCTTATGCCTTGAAATAAATGTCTTTAAGTAACAAACGGAGTGCGGTAGGCGTGAGTGATTAGCAACCCTTGTTCCCCTGTATGTGTAGGGGAATAAGCGATTAGCGAAGGTGGAAAAGCGCGGTCAGTAGGACACGTATGAAATGATCTTTACGTTTCTGGGACAGATCTATTTTTTAATAAACTGGACATATTGTGCTTCGATATAGTCGGGCGATACAGTGAGTATTTCTCCAAACTTAACCCAGCTTTTTGTAAGTTCATCACCTAGCAGTGCAGTACGTTCATTACCAGTTTTGTGGATTAGGAATTTTTCCAATTTGCGTAATTCACTGCATCGCTCGCCGCATTCCGCCATTAGCTGATCTTCGTAGGTATTTTTCGGGTCAAAGTGATCGATTAAGAACTTGGTCAGCGCCTTAATCTCATTTTGTACGTTGTGGCTCTCGTGTTTAATGTTTTTCTTATTAGTCATCACTTCCAGTAGGCGGTTAACGATTTTTTTTATCAATATAAGTGAAGGCAATCAATGTCAATTTAAAAACTTAAGGTTGTCATCTTCAAGGTGAATACAACGCATTCATTTGTGTTGGCTAATCATCTTATTTTTACACCACTATTCTAACGCAAATCCACCGCCTATCTAACGTTTTAATCCCCTTGCTGTATCGCTTAACTTGTTGTTTAGGCTCTTGTTTTTCGGGTTTTCTAATGCCTAAACTAATAGCCATGAACGAGATAATTACTTTCCTTTACATCAGCAATGCCGCCATAGCCACTGTCGCTTATGCACCGCAATGTTTCAAGCTTTGGCACATGCTAAAAACCGATGCGGTGAATAAAAGTGTATCACTGCTGACATGGCTGCTGTGGTGCTGGGCGTGTAACGTCACGTTGTTATATGCCTTGTTTGTGAATGAGAAGGACTGGGCTTTCAAAATTATCAGTTTGGTTAACGCACTGTTCTGTGTCATCACGCTGGTACTTACCGCAAAGGTTCATTACCGAGTCAATCAGAAAATCAGGAGGCAAAACAATGAATTCAATCAACGAGATTGATTTGGATACACCACTGGTGCAGTTGTCAGAACAGGATAGCTGGACGGTGCGCGATTCCTTTGAGGGAACAATGGTGTTTGGCGGTACAGGGTCGGGTAAAACATCGGGCAGTGGACACACCTTTGCCAATGCCTTTTTAAAGGCCGGTTACGGCGGTTTAGTATTGACTGCCAAGCCTGATGAAATCCGTGAATGGCGCGAGTGGACTAAAGCCTGTGGACGTGAAGATCAACTTGTGGTGATTCACCCTGCAAAATCCTATTACTTTGATTTTATGGAGTATGAGGCTCGACGACAAAACGGCAGTGATACACAGACAATGGTGAGCCTTTTTATGCTTATCATTGAGATAGCCAATGAAGGATCTATTCAGTCCAAAGAAACCTACTGGCTGCTTGCTTTGCGGCAAATGCTGAGAAACACCATTGATGTTTTAAAGTGTTCGGGTGAGCTGATTACCGTAGAAACGATGTATCGGTTAATAGTCTCAGCACCCACGAGTATTTCAAGGTTAGGATCAAGTGATTGGCAGAAAGAAAGCTACTGCTTTAAATGCCTGAATAAAGCCGCCGATAACTTTGAAAACATAACTGATTCACTCAATAAAGAAGTTCATTTTGATGATTTTGATATTGCTTTTATTTACTGGACAAATGAGTTCCCCAATCTAGCCGAAAAGACACGTTCTATCATTGTGTCGATGTTCACCACCACTGCCGATGCGTTCCTGCGTGGCAACTTGAAACGAATTTTTGTCACTGACAAAAACAAGCATCCTGCACCGCCTGAGCTGGCGAGACAGGGAGCCATTATCATCATGGATTTGAATATTAAAGACCATGAGGATGTAGGCCGTATTGCTCAGGGTGTCTACAAGCTTATGTACCAAAAAGCCAATGAAAGAACGGCTAATAGTGATACAACAGCTGGCGTTTTTCTGTATAGCGATGAATGCCAGTTTTTCCTGAATTCCTATGACTTACAGTTCCAGCAAACAGCGCGAAGTAGCCGTGTTGCTAGCTTCTATCTCAGCCAAAATCTAAGCAACTTTCACGTCAGTCTTGGAGAGCAAGGTGAACAAAAGGCCAATAGTCTATTGGGTAATTTAAGCACCAAGATTTTTCATGCCAATCCCGATACCACGACCAATGAATGGAGTGCCCGTATTTTTGGGGAAGACTGGTCTTTACAGAGTTCAACCTCTTCATCCTTTGACCCACAGGATGAAGCACGAATGAGTACCAATGTCAGTGAACAAAAGCGCCACATTATTGAACCCATTGAATTCACCTTTCTGCAACGAGGAGGTAAGCATTATGACTACACCGTATCAGCACTAATCCATCAGGTAGGCCGAACATGGTCAACCGGCAATAATTTTATCGAAGCATTCTTTAAACAATGAGGAATTGATTATGCAATCTATAGCACCCAAACAACCACAACGAGACAATCCGAATGACTGGGATCAATTCAAGGATATGTCTGAATTTATGTTTAACCCAGTCAGTAAATCAGTGGCCTTTATTGAGTTTTTAGGCACCTTTATTTTCAATATTTTACGCATGGCCTGTGTGCCAGCAGAGATCATTTTTAGGCGTAATTTTGGCGAACGCCATTTTAATTTGTATCTGTATATTGGCGGTACATTATGGCTCGGCATCTTTGCCACTGGCTGGTTAAATATACCGGCTGGCATGGGGTTTCGGGGTGAAGGCATCGTACCCAATGCCGTTATCTTTAGCCTTATCGCATTAGTATTTTATAGCAAGATGTTTTGGTATCTATTTTTGATGAAAAATAAGGATATTGATGCCAGATTGTATACGCGCTATGACGGTGATCCATTGACACTATTACAACGATTGCCGTTAGCTAAAGATAATAATGGCAATGTACGGGAATACCGAGTTAGGCAATTTTATGAGCCTCTTACTATGTTCTCTCTTGGGGTGATAATTGCTGTCTTGGTGAACCCGCAAACAGGTACATGGTTGATCCTGTCATCGTTCTGTATGGCCATCAAGGAATACGTACAAGCGCGTCATACCCGCAACCTATTACTGGATCAAATCGATGCAGAAATTATAGGGCGCAATATGGCGGCAGCCTTGAAGGGTGAAGCGCCAAATAATACACAAGGTGTCTATATCGCTGGTATCTCTAATGAGGGTAAAGATCGGGATGTATTGAACGATTTGGTGCAGAAAAAACAGCAACGTTTTACCGCACAAGCCAGCCAATAAGTTTATATAGGAGGCGTTAGTCATGTCGCACAAAGAGAAGTTAAATTCATTCAGTAATGATAACCATCTTTACCAAGGCGAAGAACGGTCTGAGCAGATTTCTAACGACATAAAAAATGCGTTTGAAGACGGCTCAGTATTCGGTGAATTGATTGCTGCCAGTGTGGGTGAAGCCATGTCCAAATTTATCGACAAATCCGGTTTGGATGGACTGGTAAATGACAGTATTGAGGGCTTGAAATCCATTGCCAGTGAGGCGGCAATGTCAGCCATTCAAAGTGAGCAATTTACCTCTGACCTTGGGCTAAATCTGGCACAAAAAGAGGTGGATAGAGAAGCGCCCTCATGGGCGGATCAGTCTAAAGAAATGGGGGCATGATCACTAAAATCTACAGACAGGTTGCACACTCTACAGGGGGCATATTGACTCTGTGGAGTGTGGCAAAAATACCCTTGGTCTATGCAAAGGAGAGATGTCTGATAGATTTTAGTGGATTCTCAAACCCACACCGTTAGTGTAAAGCTACAGGTTGTAGCCAAGGGGAAATAACAGCGTGTTACGTGTGTATTCATCAAAAAGTGCCGCACAAGCCAAGGACTACTTTAGCAATGAATTGACCAAAGGAGATTATTACTCCGAAGGGCAGGAGATTGCGGGTGTCTGGGGCGGTAGTGCGGCGGAGTGGATGGGGCTATCGGGTACGGTAGACCAAGACGCATTTAACGCATTGGTTGATAATACTTACCCTGATACCACGCCACTTTCTGGTGAGCAAATTACACCGCACAACAAGAGTAATCGCAGACCCGGATATGACCTAACCTTTAATGCGCCTAAATCCCTATCTTTACTCTATGAATACAGCCAAGATGAACGGTTACTTGATGCTTTCAGAGATGCCGTACATCAAACAATGGAAAGCATCGAAGAGGCAATGCACACACGGGTACGTAAAGATGGCCTGAATGATGAGCGGCAAACCGGCAATTTAGCCTATGCAGAATTCGTTCATTTTACCGCAAGACCTACCGAAGAATTACCCCCAGATCCACACCTTCATGCACACTGCTACTGCATGAATCTGACCTATGATCAGATCGAAGATCAGTGGAAGGCGGGCGAGTTTGGGCATATCAAAAGTGACGCGCCTTATTATGAAGCGTTGTTCCATTCTCATCTGACAAAATCACTCTCTGATATGGGGCTGGATATTGCAAGGGAGGGCAAGTTTTGGACATTGGATGGGCTGGATAAAGAGACATTGAATAAGTTCTCACACCGCACAGAGCAGATAGAGGAAAAAGCCAAAGACCTTGGCATTAAAACCGACAAGGGCAAGGACACATTAGGCGCATCAACTCGCGGGGATAAAGACGGTCATTTAAGCCGTGAAGAACTGCGTGACAAGTGGTGGCAGCGGCTAGATGACAATGAAAAGACAACACTGGACAAGCTCAGTGAATTTGAATCGGTTGAGGATGCTGAGCCACCCAATGTTACGGCAGAAGAAACCGTCGAATTTGCGATTAAACACCGCTTGGAACGGCAATCGGTTGCTTCTGTTAGTCGACTGAAAGAAACTGCATTGCGACAAGGATTTGGTGAAGTATCACCAGCAGAAATTGAAACCGTATTTAATAACAATGATGATCTTATTATTGTAGGAAAAGAGGCGACCACAAAAGAAATACTGGCACAAGAAAAACAAATCATTAACTTTACCCGTGATGGCTATGCCAAGCACGATAAGTTAAACCCTGATTATACGATTGCTCCGGTAACAGACCATCACTCAGGCAAGAAGTTTGAACTCAGTGACGAACAAAAAGATGTAGTGAATGAACTGCTGGATAGTCGTCATCGAGTGCAGGCCATACAGGGTAAAGCAGGTACAGGTAAAACTACCACATTAGCGACCTTGATCGATGGTATTGAAAATGGCGGTGGTCATGCAATGGTATTAGCGCCAACTGCTGATGCGGCCTATAACACCCTGCAAAAAGACGGTGAAGCCTACCAAAGTGAATCCATGCAACATGCACAGACACTGGCGCGTTACTTTGTAGATGAAGCCCTATGGAAAGATGCTCAAGGTAGCACCCTAATAGTGGACGAAGCAGGGTTAATGAGTGTGGATGATATGCACACATTATTTGCTCTGGCGAATCAATTTGATAATCGCGTTGTGCTGGTCGGTGATACCAGTCAACACAACAGTGTTATGCGCGGTGATGCCTTCCGAATCTTGCAGCAAGAAGCAGGGCTTGAGCCAGTCAGTATTGATGCCATTCGCAGGCAACAGGGTGAATACAAAGAGGCAGTTAAAACTATTTCTGAGGGTCATCTAGTAAAAGGTTATGACATGCTCAATGCGTTGGGCACGATTACCGAAAATGATAATGATGAGCAACGTTACCGCCATTTGGCAGAACGTTATTCCGATGTGGTTCAGCAAGGAAAAACGGCACTAACCGTTGCCCCAACTCATGCAGAAGGTAGGCAAGTCACTGAGGCTATTCGGGAAGAGCTAAAGTCACAGGGGCATATAAAGGCTAATGAACAGTCTGTGACACGATTTAAGAATATTCAGCTCACCGAAGCAGAACGAAGTGACAGTTTTAATTATGAAGCTGGTCAAGTGATTCGCTTCCAACAAAATGGCAAGGGTGAGTTTGGTCGTATTGATAGAGGCGAGCAATTTGCTGTGTCAAAAGTGGATAAAGATGCTGTCTGGATCTCCAATAAAAAGGGAGAAGAGCAAGCTTTGGATCTATCGCAAGCAAAACGATTTAATATCTATGAGGAGGAGGCTATCAACCTAGCCGCTGGTGATAGCATACGGATTACCGAAGGCCATAAAAGCAAAGATGGTAAGCGCCTCAACAATGGCGCTATCTATCAAGTGAAGAGCATCAATCAAGAAGGCGATATTACCCTCAATAATGGCTTTGTGCTTGATAAGGATAAGGGCAATATTGACTATGGTTATGTCACTACGTCCCATGCCTCGCAAGGCAAAACGGTTGATCATGTATTTATCGCGCAAAGCACCGATTATGGTGGTGCTTCCAGCGCAGAACAATTTTATGTATCTGTGTCACGGGGTAAAAAATCGGTAGAAATATTTACCGATGATAAAGATGGGTTGCGTGATCAAATTCAACGCAGTCATCAGCGTACCAGTGCGACAGAGCTTACCGGAAAGGATGGTGATAAAAAGGAGGAAAATTTCAGTATGGATAATCGGGTGGCTTCACTGGAATATTACGCTCGGCAAGTAATGGAGAAAATTAGAGAAACTGCCGACGATTTTCTGTCTGCTTTTCGTCGCTCACAGCCATCAACAGACAGCACAAAATGGCGAGATTTTGTAGCGCAAAGGGAAGCCAGTCAACATCAGGCTGACCAACATCAAGATAGGGATTTAACCTTATGAAAGCGATTAAATCACCTGCCGTTTCAAAGTATAAAAAGACATTTGAACAAAAGTTTGACTCGGATAAAACCGTGTCACCAACAGTCAACAGTGATACAGGCGGCACTAAAAAATGGGGTGTTTCTCGTGATGCTGCCGCCATCGGAATAAACTTCACCACAAAAGATGATAAACATGGTTTTCCCTACACCTATTTACAGCGCTGGCGAATCACGCTTCACGGTGAGATTCACCTTAAATATTCGGAAGGTCTGGTCATTATAAAGGGAAATAATCTTGAGCCGCTCTATCACGATATATGCCGGTATCGGCTATTTGAAATTGCTGTTGACGACTATTCAAATGGAACTATCGTCGATGAAATTAACGTTAAACTCAATGATGAGGTCTTAAAATGAATGATCAAAACTTTCAGCCCCAACACTCCGCGATTAATCTTGATGCCTACAGTAATGAACAGATTGAAAAATTGATTAATGAAGGCACTAAGGTGCTGAAAAAACGCAAGGATGATGAAGTGAAAAAATTTCAAGCCGACATTCGTAAAAAAGCTAAAGAAAAAGGTTTGAAGGTGTCTTTTGAGGAGATGCCAACAAAACCAAGGGCAAAGTCTACGGTGAATAATTAATGGCTTGGATTGCCGATTATATGTTGATTGATAGGCTGTTAAAGTAAAGGCGGTAGATCTTTGGGCAGTTCGCTTGCAGGTGGGCTATGTTGCAGTACCAATTTTTGTTTTTCCAAACGAAAATTTGCGGTTTTATAGGCTTTCTCATGAACAAGCTGCAATGCAGGTTTAAAGGATTCACGGAAAAATTTACCTTTATCTCCCTGACCACTGCCAAACAAATTAACAAGGTCTTCACGGAAAATTTCTTCTTCTGCGCCTTCCTCGATCTGTGGTAATCGTTCGGCAAGCATGACGTATATATCCATCGCCAGAAGGTTTTTACCAAACCCTTTAATAACCTCCAAATCAACGTGCAGGGGGTTGTCTATCATGCTTTGGAAGAATGAATCTTCCAGTATGATTTCCAAGGCTTGTTCGCGTTGGCTGTTCCTAAACTCGTCTACCTGTGAGGATACATGGTGGTAGCTGGTGCGTGACCCTTCTTTGCTAAAGGGGCGGGTGGGTGATTCAGGATAGCCCGTTTCACTATAACGGTATCCAGACACAAGACCACAGCGTATCAGTCTGTCTAGTTGCTCGTGAAAGCTATCATAGGTATAACCTTGGCGACTTAACCCTAGCTTATCAAAAAACTGTGCGGCACTATGGCCAAGAAAAATGCGTTGTTGCCTGTAGGCGTATACATAGCTGTTGATATAAAACAGTAAAAGCCGAGGGAATTTCCCCCACGGCAATTTACCTGAAATGAGGCGGTTATTGTCGTCTAATTTGCTGCCTGCTTGAAGCTGGACGATGCCTTGGCCATTGATCACATCAAAGGTCTGATAATCTCCCTGATCATGGCGGGGCAGGCAGACTTGTAGTAGAGCACTTTGATTGTTGATCACCGTAGGCCAAGAAGTAGAACGTATTCTGGCTTGAACAAGGGAGCGTCCGTTATGGGGTTTTTCGCCAATGACTTCGCGTAGTGAACTGACTAAATCTAAAATGCCTTTAGTCTCCCTGTCGGCATTTTTGCTTGAGAACTCTTCAAACAGCTTGCGCTTGAGCGTTTCGTTCTCAAGCCTGACCAGTACCACCTCCCAGACCAGATCAGCATCGTCGAATTGATTGGCTTGCTCAAACTGCTCGATACGATCCAGTTGATTCTCTATCTCACGCTGAAACGCTGGCTCAAATCGAGCCAGTACGGTGCGTAATCGTTGAATATCGGATTCGTTCATTGTTTCAGCAAAAAACACCAGTGATTTAACGCTAACTACCCCAAGCCCTTGATAATTGGGGGCTAGGAATCAGGAAAACACCGGCATTCTAACTCACCACCACGTCTAAGTAACGCAAATTCACCGATAAAGTAACGCCTTGAGTGATCAGAGGTTAGCCAATATGTTACCCGCGACCATCAGGTTCTTTATCGCTGCTTTCTCTGGCAGCTAGCCGCTCAGTAAAAGAAATAGCGTTTTGGGGGATATGTTCTTGGTCTGTCAATGTATGAAATTCCTTATTCATCGCATTAAAGCCTTTTTCATAGATAGCCTCTATTTCATCCTGTGCATCTGCCCATATTTTTGCAGGGTCAGGAAATAGTCCCATTTCACGGGCTTTTTCTACGCTATAGTTTTCACCCATAAACTGCCGGAATACGTTTTGATCACGAATGGCTCGCAATTGGGTATCGAGTGGGTTGGTAGTATCTGTGTCTTGCTCTGAACGATCCAACGCGTCAGTAAAATCTGTGCGTACCCTGTCACTGATAGCCTCCAAGCTGGCGAGCATTTCTTTATAGGCTGTTGATGTGAGCATTAAAGCGCGTTCTGGCGTTATTCTACCCTCTGGGCTTTTGGGTTTTACATCGGAATGCTTTGAGCTGATTGTTTCAGCCATTTCGTCAATAGCATCGATAATAGATTGACTGGCGTTATCCTCTCTTACCCACCGTTGTAAACGCTCTGGTACGGACTCGCCTAAAATAATTTGCGAATAAAGTGATTCCACTTGCTCTTTGGGGTTCCCTGTTTCATTCAATAGGGCGATACCTTTTTCACTGGTGAGTATGGGTATAACAAGCGGGAGGTCTCGCGCAGTATTAGTGAAAATTTTTGTGAATTCGTCAGCACCCAACCCCGTTTTTTCCATCCAGCCTTCAATTCGCCTAGTGGTCATGTCACTGGTGAGATATTCCAAGCTCTTCTGTCTATCTTTTTCAACCAGTTCACTGACGACCACTAATTCATCAGCATAAAATATTTCGTTGTGGTCATCTTTATAATGGCGATAACGATCATCTTCTGTGACTGTTGCTATCTGCTCATTGCTTAATTCAGTTTTTTCTCTGAAAATTTTAGTGCGCTTATCAAGTGTTACCTGCTCTGCCATTACTCCTCATGGTGCTGTTTCCTATAGCACCAAGCTAGCAGGTAAAGCTTAATAAATCGTTAACATGGAAATCTAAATGTGAAGCGTATGTGTAAGGCTATATTGATATCCAGTGGGAGCATGGATTCGGAAAATATTAGTAACCAAGTAACTTATCCACAGTGCCAGGAATTTCACCGGTTTGTCTATAATGCCGAATGTTCTGCGCAATAATTCTGCTTGCAGATTGAGCCTGAGTAGGTCCAGAAATATGTGGCAATACTGTAATGTTCGAGTGCGCCCATAAGTTGCTTTCCTTGCTTAAAGGTTCTTCGTCAAAAACGTCCAATACGGCATGTTTTAGATGTTCCTTATCCAATTGATCTACTAGGTCTATAGTATTGATCACAGCTCCACGAGAAAAATTAATAATTGAAGCGTCTTTGGGAAGTCGGGAAAGCGTTTGTTTGTCTAAAAGACTATCAGTTTCTTTGGTCAAAGGTAATAAACATACAAGGATTTGACTTTGTTCTAATATCGACTGAAGACCTTGCTCGCCACTATAGCTGCTTACCTCAGATAGCTGCTTTATCTTACGACTCCAGCCTAATACATTAAAACCGTTTGCCGTCAGGCGTTTAGCGCTTGCTTGACCTAGTTCACCAAGACCGAGAATCCCCACTTTACGCTCATGAGCTGGAATATAAGGTAAACTACGCCAAAGCTTACGTTGCTGTTGTGACGCATAGCTTGGCATCTCTCGATGTAAATATAGAGTCCATGCAAGCACAGCCTCGGCCATAGCATCCGTTAGAGTCGGATCTACCAAGCGAACGATTTGAAGTTTAGGAATATCTAACTCTGAGATTAATCGTTCCACTCCAGCGTTAAGACTGTGTACCCACTTTAGCTTAGTAAAAGCAGCTACGTCGTTCGGATCAGGGTTTGCAACGATTGCAATATCACACTGGGTTCTCTCTGCAATGGGAATGCTTGATGCAGGAACTATATTTTCTTCTGGTAACAGTTTGGCAAATTCATCTAGGTATTTTTGTACCCCTTTTCCGTATGATCGATTGATTAGCGGTATAACTGATTTCATTTAATAATGCCCATTAGTAAGTTGGATTAATTCTATGGTGTCAGTCAAATTCTTCCTTTTTCGACCTATCCACACTGAGCTAGAAATTAAAGGGATGTAAGGCTGAAAATTTTCTGTTGACTTTAGGCTCTACTAACATTGCTCACCATGTTAATTATGTTGCAAATAATTGGTTCTTATCTTTAAAAGACTTAAACTCCAAAGCATTTCCGCTTGGGTCAGATAGAAACATAGTCGCCTGCTCGCCCAGTTGCCCTTCAAAACGAATATAGGGATCAATAATAAAATTAATGGATTTTTCTTTTAACTTATCAGATAGTAAGTGCCACTCCTTCCAATCTAATACAATCCCAAAATGCCTAACGGGAACAAATTTACCGTCAACTTCGTTAGCTGATATTTTGCAAGTTTCTTCGGGTTTCAAGTGTGCTGAAAGCTGGTGTCCATAAAAGTCGAAGTCTATCCATTTTTCAGCTTCACGCCCAACTTTTGCGCCAAACAGAGTTGTATAGAAGGTTCTTGTTTCTTCCAGATTTTTAATGGCAATTGCTAGGTGAAACGGATTCATAATGCCTCCTTTTGTATATGCAGGCAATTTAATAGCCTAAAGAGGTGATTGACAAACGAATTATTTTCCATGTAGCATGAGAAAAACTCATGAGGGCCAGCAAGTGCAAAAAATGCCGCCATTAAATAGCTTAAAAGCGTTTGAAGTATCTGCAAGACATAAAAGTTTTACCAAAGCCGCAAGTGAGCTTGTTGTAACTCAAGGTGCTGTCAGTAAGCAAGTTAAAATACTAGAAGATTATTTGGGGTTGAAACTATTTGAGCGAAAATATCAGCATATTGTTTTAACTAAAAAAGCGGAGAGATATTTATCGTCAATACAAGACGCATTTGAAACAATAGGACAAGCTACTGATCAGCTTATGGGCTGTCCTAGCAAAGAAGAAACTTTACATCTCAATATACTACCGTCATTGAGTAATAGGTGGTTGATTCCAATGCTAAACGATTTCAAAAAAAACCATCTTCAAGTTACTATTAATATCGAAGCAGGTGATGGTCCGGTAAACTTTGACTCAAGCAATGTAGATATTGCTATAAGAGCTGGAAAGTCAAAAATATGGGACGGGGTTTATGCTGAAAGAATCATGGGGGAGGATTTGGTACCCGTTTGTTCCCCAAAACTCAGTCCCGTTAAATTAGATAGCATACAAAAATATACTTTATTGCAACATACCACTCGCCCGAAGATGTGGAATGAATATCTGGCCTCTATAGGGTATAACAGTATTAAAATCGATCATAAGTTAGGGTTTGAGCATTTTTTTATGCTTATAGACGCGGCTATTGATGGTCAGGGGATTGCTCTTATACCTCGCTTCTTGATTAAAAATGAGTTATTGGATGGCACTCTTTCTTTGGCGTTTAATGCTGAATATAGAAGTCCATTTAGTTACTATTTTATCTGCAAAAAAAATGATATTTTTTTAGAAAAAAATAAACTTTTTAAAGACTGGTTGTTTTCCAAAGCTGGCTGTAGCTAATCCCTAAAGTTACTTGGAAAAGTAAAATATATTTTACAGCTCATTGATTTTAAGGCTGATGTAATTTTCAGTTCCATGTAAAATATTTATCAATCATTTCGAGTATTAAAATCTGTTTTGAAAATTCTCCAGTAGTTTTTCCATTAGCGGTCCAATTCGAGGATGTTCTTCTATCAGTTTTATAATGTAATGATTGCTTTCCATTGATTTTTCTATAGGGTATCTATCCAGCCACGCACATAGCTGATCATCTGTTAGGTCGGAAATTTTATTTTCATCAAGTACGTCACCTTTATGATGGAAAACAAAAGAAGTGACTAGCCTGCGTCCGGTCAGTCTGTTAGGTTCTTTATGTATATAAGTGCGATGTGCAGCCCCGTACGGAAAAAGGATTAATATATTTTTTTCCAGTGGCATGATCACATCTGGCTTTATGACATCATCACTGGCTATATAGAATATTTTTGTCCTAGTGCTAGCGTTGCACTCATTGTATTTGCTGTCTGTTGATACCGCTAGTGTGAAATTACAATCATCAGTATATGAGTTGACAAACCATCCATGAAAAGACCTATTGTCTGGACGTAAAAATCCATTCCAGTTATAGTCGTTGTGCCATCGAAGGCCATCATCGGTTGAAGCATTAGCATCCCATATGCCAACATCACAAACTTTGTAGTCCTTAAAGTTTCCTCGCGCCATAAGTTCTTTTTGTAAATATTCTTCCATGATCATAGAGGAGAAATAATCGAATTTCATGGTTAAACTATTCCCTGATGGCTTAACTGCCGATTCAGTTCTGGCACGAGACAAGTCTAATGTTGGTGAATTTGATAGCCTTAATATTTTATAATCCACTTTAGTGTTTTTTAATACAGCGAGTGTTTCACGAGCGTTAAGGTCTTCGCTATAGATTCTTTGTGATCGCTTTAGACCAAAAGTAATTTCAGGATCTTTGTTTTCATTTGAATTTTCGGTTTCCGTCATCATTGATTTTCTCCGGTTAAAGCAATGACAGTATTCGCCTTTTCGCTGCCATGCCAATATCCACAATACCCACAATACCCACAATACCCACAATACCACAATACTCATAGTGATATATTTACTAAATATCTATTATTAAGGGGTAAAATATTAAGTAGCATAGGGCAGTGTTAACTAGAGTACGTGGACAATGCTAAAAATATTTTTGTTGAATTCGTTAGTTTCTTGATTGCGTCACAAATATAATTTGTTTCAAATGGAGAGGGCATGATGTTGAAAAACTGTGATATCAATATACGACGCAGAGCATTCTTGAAATTTATCGCGGCCAGTCCTTTGTTCGCGCATGTAAATATGCTTAATGCGTTAGAGGACCCTGCTGTACTGGATTCCGATTTGAAATACTTACTGAGTTTGACACGTGAATTAGCTTTATCTTCATCGAAGGCCATGAATGTTTTTGATCTGGAAGCAGTTGCGAGAAATAAGCTTCCTCCTGCACATTATGGCTATATCGCTACAGGAGTTACTGATGAGCGTTCTCAGGTTGCTAATCGAGAAGCTTATAAAAATATACAGCTAAAAGTTAGACGGTTGATCGATGTCAGCAATGTTGATACATCAGTCAATATTTTTGGAGTAAAGTGGCCATCTCCAATTGCGATTGCTCCTACCGGAAGTCAAAAAGCATTTCATGTCGAAGGTGAAATTGCTGTTGCGAATGCTGCTCGTACTCGCAAGCAGTTAATGATGTTGTCTACAGCAACAACAACCTCCATTGAAGATGTTAATAAAGCCCGAGGGGAGCCGGTGTGGTATCAGCTATATACTGGTTCTTATTGGCCCTCCGTACTGTCTCTCATCAAGAGGGTTGAGGCCGCTGGATGCCCTGCTTTAGTGCTTACTGTGGACGGAACAGGAGCCAGCGCTAGAGAAACATTGGAGAGTTTTAAGCAGTTGGATGACAGGGAATGTGAATCCTGTCATGGTAAGACTGCTGCCTCTAATTTGGATAGGCACCCAATGGCTAAAGGATTATTGCGAAAAGGTAATCTAGCTTTTGACTGGTCTCTCGTTGACAAAATTCGTTCTGCAACAGACATGAAATTCTTAATTAAAGGCATCGGCAGCGCCGAAGATGCAAGCATATGCCTGAAGCATGGGGTAGACGGTATTATAGTCTCCAATCATGGTGGTAGGGTAGATGTGAGTGGTCTGGGAACAGTAGAGGTTCTGCCAGAGGTTGTGCATGCTATTGCTGGTCGTATACCTATTCTGATTGACGGAGGCATTCGCCGTGGTTCAGACGTATTCAAGGCTTTAGCTATAGGAGCTACCGCAGTATGTATCGGGCGCCCTTATTTATGGGGTCTTGGTGCTTTCGGGCAGGCAGGTGTAGAACGAACTTTAGATATCCTAAATGATGAACTTATCCGGACTATGAAACAAATGGGTACAACTTCCATTAAGCACATAACATCCAAGTCGCTCCTTTTTCGCTCGTAGTAATGACTTTCTTGAGAACGATTTAGGGCATGGAGTAATTGATGGATTACAGCTTAGGTTTTTAACAAAATGTTGTTGTGGAATGTGTTTTTAAAAAAATATTTGTGACACTCATTATTTTTATTAGAGCGTCACAAATAAAGGCTTTATCAGGTGATATGTTTTATTATTTTATTATTTTATTATTTTATTTTTTGATTGCTTGTCAGTTAGATCCTAATCCATAATCTTCCACGTAATCATGGTTGCGGTATTTTTCCTCAAAAGCCAGTGCTCCAGTCATGCACTCAAGGGTGTGAACAAAGCCCCATGTTTCATCCTCTCCAAGTGAAAAATCGGCCTTCTCGGTATAGCTGGGTAATGCAAGAGTTTTGAACATTTCCAGTATGTAGCGGATATTTTTTTCTGTATCGGCTCGCTCCTCACCGATAAGAGGGTTTAAAAAAGCAGGTTTGCCTTTGCTCATATCAATAGCTGGTGGAAACTCAGCGGGCACTGTTTCCAACCATGCTTTGAATTTTTTACTATGGGGGTAACTACTTTTTTCTATTCGTGAAGCTTCATAATCCAGTGCTTCTTTGATGCCTTCGGCATTTTTGTACATACCTTTAAGTACTGCTGAAATGTTAGAGTTATCTTCATCACTTTGGGAGTGTTTCAGTAAATGGTCTTTGAGACTGGCAACGGCATCACTGATACGGTGAAGGCTATCAGTAGGGAGATTATCTATTAAGGGATTTTTAGGTGTTGTCATCGTCTGCCCTCCCAGTCTTTCTTAAATCATCTCCTAGTACTTCAATGGCATGAAGGATATGATCGCTACGATCTGAAAGCCATTGTGTGAATACCGGCAAAGGTTTATCGCCCATTGTAATGTCTTTGCCAGTTGTTTCTACCGCTCGGTAATATTCTGACTGAGCGTTTTTCAGGTCGTAGAATGAATCTCGGATAAGCGTATTAAGCGCAAAAGGCGTGTGTTTTGCACTGTTATCCATTACAGAATTTTTTAATGCTCGTAAGGCTCGCTCTGCTGCCTTTGCATTTTGTTGTCTACCGGATTTATTTAACTTCTGGCTGGCTTTACGTTTTTCATAGCACAATGCATCTATAGACTGGTCAAGATGCTGCCCTAACCCATGAAGAACATCTTTTTCAATCTCCATATCTGTTTCAGAGGCATGAAGGAAATAGTCATTAACGAATCGTAAGCTGCTAATGACGTTTGCAAGGGTGTCAGCACTGAGAGTACTAACCAGCGTGTTTTGCGGTTTTTTGGTCGCAGTCATGGTGTGTTTTTCCTGTGGTGTGTAGAAGTTGCACCCTCTGTCAGAAGGGTGGTCGGGAGCCTGACAGGGCAGCCACAGGACTGCACCGAATATTCCCTGCAAGCAGGTATTGTATTATCGGTGCTCCCGACCATAACAAGGTCGGAATGTCGGGTACAAAAAAACCGCAAGTTTCCGAAGTTGCGGTTTACCCGCCTGTGGTTTGAGCTGTCAGACTCAGGTGCCATGATACACCGATTCTCAGAAGCCTAAAAGTGTGGGTTTATTTTCCTCTGGAATGTATCTCACATTGTGGTAACGGCAGCCAAAATAACGTAGTTGTCGCTCATTCAGCTCAGCCTTATAACGTATCAATACCGGCAAACTAACGAATATCAAATTTCTCCGCTCGTTCCTCTGGCGCAAGACCCCTTTAAACTTCCGCAATACTGGGGAGTTGCTACAGTCCAAAGGGGTCTTGAATCTCCCAACTTTTATCCGCCAATGATCTAACGTTTGTTCGCCATCAAACTATCTGAATAGCACCTTCGCTATAGCGCTAAAATTACATAACATATTGATTTTATTGTTGTTTTTAATGGTCTCGTAATCCAGAATAAACGTTATAGAGCGATAGGATAAGAGGTAATATCTTCAATGAAAAAATTACTCCTCGAAATTCTTAATGAATTGAAGTCGCTACATGCGAGTAATGCTGAAATCTGGAATGTTGATGATATTGCACGTTATATGCGGTTAAGTCGGTCATCAATTCAGTCGCGGATTATCTGCCGAAAGGACTTCCCTAGAGCGGTAAGAATTCCTACAGATAATGGTTTGGGGGGTAGGCGTTGGTACGCCAAAGAGGTGAAGTACTGGGTATCTAAAAACAGAGAGCCAGCATCATAGTGATACTGGCTCAGTTCTAATCACCCTAACCGCATTGCAATTTCTTCTGCGGTAGCATTGTAATAGATCATCAGTGAGCGCGGATCACGATGGCCAACCATACGGGCAAGATCCAACACTTCTATTTTTCTAGCAAGTCGTGTTAATGCCTCATGGCGAGTATCATGGAAGGTAAGTCCTTTGATGCATGCCAATGCCAGACAGCGGCGAAAGATCGTACCGGAGGATGCCTGATTGGTAGCAAAGACTTTAGTGCCTGAATCGGGATCTAAAAGCTTTAACAACCTGATAGCTTCACTGGATAAGGCCACGTCACGCTTTGTACCGTTCTTGGTGTCATGCAGGCGCACAAAGCGTCTAGTCAGATATACGTCCACCCATTCCAGACTCCATATTTCACCTTGACGCATGGCGGTTTCTAATGCAAATAAAAAAGCCACTGCGATGATATGCCGATGCTCGGTGACAGTCTCTCCATCGAACATTAGAGAATCCAATATTCGTTCAATTTCTGAATCACTGATCCGGCGGTCACGGGGCTGGGGGTTCTTTGGGCGTTTTATTCCACGAACCGGATTAGTGTCTGTCCAGCTCCACCGTTTGGCCTGTTCAAAAACTGCGCCAAGCAAATTTAGATAGCGATTAACACTACTGCTTTTAATGTTGGCCAGTTCTTCGTCTATCCAATCATAGATGTGCTTTTGCTGTATGTTAGACAGTGGCAACATTGCAATGGGATGACGCAAGAATTTATTCAGGCGGTTATATTCCGAGCGCCAGCTTTTCTTCGTGGGGGATATTTCATCACGGTAACGCTCAAACACATTACCAAGGGTTTTACCTTTCACCAACGTGTTGGGCGATAGGCTCTGTTCGGTTTCAGCCGCCCATGCCATTGCCTGTATTTTGGTATCAAAGGTTTTCGATTTGTACTGACCTTGCTTACGCACTTCCACAACAAAGCGTTTGCTTTTTAACTTACGGATCGTCGCCATAGCTGACCATCTCCATTCGCAATTTATTCGTAAAATCGCACGAAAAGTAGCTGGATATGGCTGAATGTATAACGCCAAGACCTTAACGAATCAACGTTAAGTGATTGAATAATAAGGAATAGCTGGATTTAGCCGAAAACGGCAAAATGTGTAATGGTGCCCAGGAGAGGACTTGAACCTCCACCCCCTTGCGAGGACTAGCACCTGAAGCTAGCGCGTCTACCAATTTCGCCACCTGGGCATAACAATAAAACTGTCTTTCTCTGTGAGAGGCAAACCTTGCGTTTAACCATCTCAGCACTACTTAAGAGCTACTTAAGTACTGCTTGGGTGCTGCTAATTCCGCTATCACTGTGACCCTCTTCAGGCCGAAACCTGTAGCCGCTCACACAGCGGGCGCGAACTATAGTAACCGCGGAAGATTTTGTCAATTGCCTAGGAGCAAATTAGTTTTTTTGTGATCCAGTCTTGCCGATCCGGAAGTTGTCTTTGCCAGTATTATTGCGTCATGCCGCTTGATCGTGAACGCTCTGTGAACTGGGCTATCAGCAGGTCAACAGGGACTATAGGTGATGACATTCTTATGTAATCTTACAAGGAGTTAGACCATGTTAGAAACAAGTAAAAAAATGCTCTTGATCGGGGCTTCCTTAATAGCTCTGGCCGGATCGGTACCGGCGATGGCGGCATCTGCTGAAAAGAGCAGTTCGCCGTCAGCCGAGCAGGCTCAGCAACAGGTTAATATCAATAGTGCCTCTGCGGTTGAAATTGCTAAGGCCCTTAAAGGGGTTGGACTGAAAAAGGCTAAGGCGGTTGTCGCCTATCGCGAGGCCAATGGCGCATTTGAGAGTCTTGAGGCGTTTACTATGGTCAAAGGCATCGGCAGTCGGACGGT
>Ga0206127_1001329_pt1 | contig 27246 bp, 28 predicted proteins | sample Helgoland_Spring_6_FD_148646 | JGI IMG/M metagenome (GOLD analysis project Ga0206127, IMG submission 148646) | Pelagic subsurface seawater microbial communities from Kabeltonne, Helgoland, North Sea - Helgoland_Spring_Bloom_20160419_1 | ecosystem: Environmental > Aquatic > Marine > Epipelagic ...
AGTGCATTGGGCTACCGCCCGCCTGCGCCAGAGGCCATCGTTCCGATGGACCAAAGGCCAATCATGCACTAACTTTCAAATTGGACCACTCAAGTGGGGCTGCTCATTTCCACTTGGTACAGTGCTCAAGGTGACATCTATAACCCCAAGAAAGTTAACTTCAGCCCCAGCGGGGACTGTGATTGTATCGCTAATTTTTATTTGCTCGATCGAGACGTAGCGTCCCAATTGTTTAGAAATCGCCAAAGTTGGTGTGATTAAAAAGATCATAAAAATGATTGATTTCAGAAGGTTAATCATGGTTTGTATCTTTCTTGGCAGTATTTCGTAATTATCTTGTTAGTTCTGTGGATGCTTTGTGCCCTCAATTTCGATCACTGCTAGTTATTAGTTTTCGCATACGGGGCTATGGATAACAGATCTAGACGTAGAGCCGAAAGAAGCGGCATGCCATCAAGTGAATGTAGTTAGAGAAGAATGGCCAGCAGTTTGAGTAAAACAATTACTGTACATTGTGTCTAAAACCTGTCGGAGGTTCGCTACACGCCAGATATTATCTTCTAGATTAGCTCGATCATCTACAAAATTGGCTTCAAACCTTTCAGCATTAGACAAGCTAATCGCCTCAAGCGCTCTCCAATCCCATGATCCTAGGCTCAGATAAACTAGGTCAAAATCTGTTGAAAGGTCTACGGCCATATGGATGACTGACGCTCTCGAAGCTACTTTTGCGTCACCTAGGGTCAAATTTAACTTCACGTTATCATCTAAGCTCAAGAGATTAGTGTCAGTGTCAAATATTCTCGCCCAGATCCGAAGCTCAAAGGCCTTGCAACCCTCAGAAGCTATTATTTCAAGAGAACCTAAGTGACTGTCGCTGCCGTTGCCAATTATTGTATTCTCATATGCAAAGCTCCAAGGTTCCTGCAGATCTACATCAATTGGAACGACATGCAGCATCAGCATAGCGAGTTTTGCAAATACAATCTTCATTGTTCAGGCCATATCGAGATTACAAATCCTAAAGTGAGGCTTAGCAAAATCAAACCAGATGAAACCATATTTTCCAACTCCATTATTCATTTTTGGTACCTCTGCGAGGCTGGGAGAAGACCTTACAGGTGGCGCAAAAGTAGATTGCTCAACAGGTTGCTTTAACCTGTGCTCCAAGGGTGATTTATGGCCGTGCAAGCCGTATGATGCTGATGTGAAATTTCTGTCAAATCTTGTGCAGAACTTGTGCAGATCGCGGAAAGATGTTGTCCCACCAGATTTGTTCCTGCATCAAAGGATTGGAAAGAGGGTGCCATGAAAAGAATAATAATTGTTGATGATGAAGTGGAAATTCTGGAGCCGCTGGAATCCATGCTTACTGAAGAAAATTTTTGGGTCCGCTCGTTCTCCAACCCGCTTAAAGCGTTGCAATTTCTTGATACACAGTCTGTAGATCTAGCCATATTTGACATTAAAATGCCTGAGCTGAACGGCTTAGAATTGCTAAGTCGTGTTCGTGCCATTCATCCGGGCCTGCCGATCATTTTCTTAAGCAGCAAAAATGAAGATGCAGACCAACTAGTTGGCTTTTCATTTGGGGCAGATGACTATGTTGGGAAGCCGTTTACCAAACAATTGTTGCTATTAAGGGTCAAAGCGGTTTTGCGGCGTCATGAACCGATCATGGAGCCTAAACTCGAGCTTATTGAAGTGGGTTCTTTGAGCATCGACCGCGAACGAAATCTTGTTCATTGGAAGGGGCAAAACATTGAACTGACTGTGACAGAATGTTTACTATTAATTTCCCTCGCAGAGCGTCCAGGTGTCGTTCGTAAACGCCAGCAACTTATGGATGCTTGCTATGATGGAGCCGTATTCGTGTCTGACAGAACTATTGATAGTCATATTAGAAATATTAGGGCTAAATTTAAAGCGACCGATGAGCGTGCTGAACCGATTGGGACCATTCAGGGACTTGGCTACAAGTTAAAGTTATAACGTGCGCAGTATTTTTACCAAAATAGTCGGATTGTTGATTTTACTTAACATGTCGCTCTGGCTCTTTGTTTTGGTTTCAGACGATTTCATAGTTCACCAGATTCAGGCAATACAAAATGAACAAAAGCTGTCCTCAGCATTTTATAAACAGATAACAAAACCGATTCTTACAAATAAAAATTTGTCTGAATTTGATAAAAATGTTCGCTTAAGACGTATTTTGGCAAAAGAGTTACTATCAGATAAAGGCAGGTTGGTAATATATCGAAGTAGTGAAAATATTGGCCTCAATTATTTGTCTAAATACTATGATAGTAATATTGACAAACCCGTCTCTAAGATTGTTTCAACGCAGCTTCCCAGTCTATCGGAAGAATATGCGAAAGGAGTTATACGAAATAGATATCGCGTTTCTGAAAAAATACTGTCTGGCCTCTTCAGGTATTACAAGCCAATCTTAGATAGGCAAATCATCACAGCCCCAATACATGAGGCTAAGGCTCGCTACATTCCGCAGCAGGAAGTTCGCAGCAAAGAATTTGATACATTCAATATTCGCCACCTAGTGCCAGTGAAAAGCAATCGAGTAACTGTTGGAATTATCGAAATTTCAGAAAAATACTCACTAAAAGATGCTTACACAGAACGAAACGCTGCTCGGTTGAATTTACTTGGAGGAATAAGCTTAATCACACTACTAATTGGGGTAATGTTGTCATTTTCTATCGCTGTACCTCTACGTATATTGTCAAAGCGTCTTGATAAAGAATTGACGCCTGATGACATTTCTCAACAGCTACAAAGCGTAAGGCTTAATAGCTTGAGGCGTCGCAAAGATGAAATTGGACAGCTTCATAACAAACTTATTAAATTAACTTCTCAGGTTGGTCATCTTTTCAAAGATAAAGAGCGTTTTGCAAGTGAAGTGAGCCACGAACTCAAAAATCCTATCGCAAGTATAATTGCTTACGCTGAAAATTTTGAAAGCCAGTCGGCCGAAGACTCTGAAATAGTTAATAAAATCAAATCGCAAGCCATCCGTATGAATAAATTAGTGACAGAAATTTCAGATGCGGCCATCGTTGACCATGACTTAGTAACTCAACACAGAGAAAAATTTAATTTAGCATCTGTAGTTCAAGAGATCGTTAATCACTACGTTGATAGCAACGAACACCGTAAAGTGATAATCACTTCTGATATTCCGTCAAAGATGATAATGACGGGACTGCCTGAAAGATTAGGCCAGGTTCTGGTTAATTTATTAGATAATGCGCTGTCTTTCACGCAGCCCTCAGGGGATATTAAGGTGACACTCTCAAAGCGATGGAGAAAGCCTTTTATACTGACTGTTGAAGACAGTGGTCCCGGCGTAGATCTAGAATTCCGCTCTGCCATTTTTGAACGGTTTTACACCTCGCGTAAAGGTTCTGCTGAAGTAAAAAATGCGTCTGGATTGGGCTTACATATTTGCCAGCAAATAATCGAAGCGCATAACGGTTCAATAACAGTGGAAACTTCAAAGTTAGGCGGCGCAAAATTTTTAGTAAAAATAAAGTGAGATAATTTTTTACCGAAGACAAGAGTTTTCAACGTATGAACGGAATTGAATTTGATTGCTGAGAAGATAAACATGAATTGGAGAAGTTTTGTAATATTTGCGTTGATTACTTGTTTCGCGATTATTTTTTTATTTATCCACTTTGCTTCCGCAAATGAGTTACCTAAATATGATCGTGATTGTTTTGGAGGGTGGTCCGATACTGATCGTGATTGCCAAAACACCCGCCATGAATTGCTACAAAAACTATCGACAGCGGTGGTTAGTCTATCTCGAAATACATGCCGAATTTTGAGTGGTAGATGGCTAGACCCGTACACAGGGCAAACTTTTCGCGAAAGTAAAAAGCTTGATATAGATCATCTTGTGCCGCTTAAATACAGTTGGGACCGTGGTGCTTATATATGGAGTAAGGCAAAGTGGACCAGGTTTTCAAATGATCCGGTTAATCTATTTGCTGTTGAAAAGAGTGTAAACCGACAGAAGTCAGAAAATGGTCCAGCAGCGTGGTTGCCACCAAATGTAAATTTCAGATGCGAGTATATTTTGAGGTTTCAGCGTGTCGTTTTTATTTATGATCTGCAACAGAGCGCTGCCGAGCTAGATTTGATAGAACGTGCTCGACAGCAATTTTGTTGATAATTAGAGCAGCATTATCAATGACATGAAGGCAAATAAAACCCACTGATCCAGCGCTGAGGGATTGTTCTCTGATGCTTCAACGGTGCTATCAGTGATAGTTTCCATCATGAGGACTGTCGGCTCTGTAAGTTCTTCAGGCATTACTCCGGCAAAGGCTGATGCAGAAATTAAGCTAAAAGCGCCGCCGATTACTAATTTTTTCATTTCGATCTCCAAACGTTTTTAAAAGTCTCTCTGGTGACTTCTGAATTGTAGAAGTCATCAGAGAAAAAGGTTGAGGCGGAACTTGGTGGGTGGCCAAGAACCAAGAGGCAGCTACTCACTGTCACAGCATGTCTATGCGCTTTCAATATCGAGGGCTTATGCTGGTTTTTGCAGATCTTGTGAAAGGATGTGCAGTTACAATGCATTTGAACATTCAGGGACACACTTTCCCAGCGCGCGTGCACGTTGCTGTGTAGGAGCGTAAGATTTCACGATGAAGTGATGGCTGGCCTGCACGGTCAATGGAGGCCTAGCCTAAGCACCCGCTACGACAGATCACCAACTGTATTCCTCTCCGCAATCGCCCTCGCAGCAACCGTCAAATTCTAGGCATGAGTCCTGACTCTAACCAAAAGCATCTTTTGGAAAAAGATGACTATTTGGAAAACAACAGAAGGTTGTGCTAAGGTCTAAAGTAAATATTAGCTTGGAAAACCAAGCTCTCTTCTGTCAAGGTAAGCGAAATTTTGGAGTTAATGATGCAAAAAATTTTAGTAGTAGCCGCTTTAGTTGGGATGAGCTTATTGGCATATCAGGCTGATGCTAGTGAATTAAAAATTGGTTCTTGGGGTGGCAATGTTCGCTCTGGACCAAGTACGGATTACCCAAAAATTGGGAGCCTAAAGAATGGCGATCCGGTTGTTCTGTTGAAAAAGAAAAAACCAGCTAACGATGGTTTTAACTGGTTTAAGATTACGTACGGTAGTGGTCAGGTTGGGTATCAATGGGGTGGGATATTGTGTGGTTTCAACAATAAGGTTAATGGTACATATGGCCTCTGCGAGAACGACCATAGGTCCACACCACGAAATTATAAATGTTCCGACCTGACTAGATTTCGCTCCAAGAAATCTGAACGAAAAACAAAAATTACATTTTTTGTTGGTCAATCGGATAATTCATTTCGAATTTATTGGCTAGATTACAACGGAAACAAAAAATCATATAAAAAATTAAGCTCCAAGATGAGTTGGACCGTCGAGACATACAGATCCCATCCGTGGGCTATTTATAGGGTATCAGCTAATGGCAGTGAGACCTGTCATAGTATAGTCAAGGGGAAGAAGAAATCATCACAATGGCTACTTAGGTAAGCGGATAGCCTACTCCCAAAGCCTGTAGTCAACGCTGGCTCTGCCTATTTCGTTCAAATTTTTTTTCATATCACCTTTGGTCGTTGTTCTATGCTCACCGTAGCACTTTTCTTGGACAGCCCAGATTAGACCTTCGTTGTCTCTGAAAACGAGGTCGGTCCCTAAGTCTTGTCGTTGCCACTTGTTCGGATAGTCATCCCAGAGCCAGACCTTATTGACAGTCTTTGACCACTCGGGGTCCTTCTCAAGGAACCTCTTGCAGAAGACTTCAAAGGGCTTGCCAGCACCTTACTCGCCAAACTCTAATCGTATGGATGTTATAAACTGATCGAATGTTGCCAACGTATTGCCCTGATTGAAATACCATCAGATAATGAAACAAAACCGCCCAAGCAACAAGTGTGAGGGTTAGTTGATAGTGACACTGGCGGCTTGATAACCTTTGGACCCTCCAGAAAATACGCATAATTCTACGGCTGGACCCCATTAAAAATTGGGGGATTACCTTTCGTCTTCACGTTACGGTATAATAACCAAGAGACTGATAGCTTTCCTGGTAACACTGAAATCGAGGCGGAGAAATTACAATGACTATTACATGGGAAGAGCTCGCAAAAATCGCAGGCAGAAACAAAGCCGCACTTTCCCTTATGTCCAAATCCCTCTTTGGATTGACTGAGGTCGGTGAGGACGGACTCGATGTTGATCTGGCACTCAAGCTCCTTTTCAAAATCGGTTCTTTTGAAAGTAGTCAGAAAATTGAACTCCTATATTTATCTCAAAAATTAGAACAAAAAAAAGGTGAATTGCTCCAATATGCGGTTTCTCTAGAAATGGTAAAAGCAGAACGCCAGCAACTCAAAGACCATATCAAAAGCCTAGAGCTTCAGTCTGCTGCAAATGAAAAAAGGGCCGAGACAGCAGAGGCACGACTGCATGAGGTTACACAATCATTTGCTTATTTGATCGAACATAACTCGCAAGCGAGGATGATAAAGCATTTAGGGGGGGGGAAGAAACTTCCGCCTCTTCTCCTCCTGAATCCAATCAGTACTGAAGATAACTCTACTAACAATTTCTCTCAGAGCTAGCGCAACAACCGAGGTTGCCATCTGGCAAGCGATTATAGCCATCGGATATGGTGCTAGAATAATTTTAAATATGGTACATAATCTAAATCGTCAAAATCCGTACTTACTAATCAAATCAATGCATTCGGTGACTGAAATAATATCACACGAGTCCGTGTTTGGGTGCCATTTAATCAAAATTAAATTTTTAATATCAATACCTTATTTGGTTATTAGTTATTTTTATCCACTCAATTATCCACCCTATGAGTTCTCTTTTTAGTTCGATCATTGATCAAGATTGCCGCTTATGCAATACGAGCGGTCACGCGCGCCGAAGTGTTCGGATATGTAACTAAGCTCCATTATTAATAACATACGAAGAGGGGCATCTGTGCGTGCGCATTACTGTATTGTAGCGCAAGACTTCGCAAGAATGGACGGATTGCTCTGAAGTGGTCCTGCTTTTTAGAACAGTTTTGCGGCTTGGCTAAGGTGCATCTTGTTTCTGTTCATGCCACTTTTCCTGTCTCTGAAGTATGCGATGTCCGGTGCTCGCTTATCAAGGGCGGTGTGAGGTCGTTCTAGGTTGTAGAACTCAATCTAGTTATCAATGATCCGTTTTGCTTGGAAACCGTCAGTAATTTCATGCAGGAAGACGGCCTCCTGCTTCAGCGACCGCCACAACCGTTCGATGAAGATATTGTCGAGTTATCGCCACCGACTGTCCATTGATATTTTTATGTCAGCTTTGGCCAAAGTTGTGATCCAACCAGAGCCTGTATATTGGCTGCCTTGGTCCGTATTCATTATCTCTGGCTTGCCATATCGGGCGATTGTCTTCTCCAACGCCTCAACGCCTCAACGCCTCAACGCCTCAACGCCTCAACGCCTCAACGCAAAAGCTGGCATCGAACGTATTGGAAAGCCGCCAGGTCAAAACCTTATGGGTCGCCCGGTCCATAATTGCCACCTGTGCGCGCGTGGTCTCTTTCGACAATGTGAAGTTGAGTTGTAGACAGTCACTCTAGTACAGCTATCTGAAGGCGATGCGCAGTATTTCGTATTTCAGGATTTTGCTCATATGATTAAGAAGGACAATATGTCGAGAGAGCCGATGAATTTACCAAACGATCTACGCGCCTTTCTTGATGAAGCATGGCGTCACCTTCAAGAGGGCGTAGCTGATAGCCGTTCACCAGCGCGCTACCCCGCGTTTGCAACAGTAGCTGCAGATGGAGCGCCCGAGGCACGAACAGTGGCGCTAAGAGGCGCGTCCCGATCTCAATCTATGCTTGAGCTCCACACTGATATTGCAACGTCCAAGGTAGTTGCGCTGCAGCGCTCGCCAAAAGCCGCTTTTCTCATTTGGTTGCCGTGTGCAAACTTACAAATTCGGGTTACAACAACTGTAGACATTCAGACGGGGTCAGCTGTTGATGAGCAATGGGATCGTGTTCCGGTAGCGTCACGCATTTCTTATGGAACCGAACCAACGCCGGGCACTGTCATTTCAGATGCATATGCCTATGAAAAACCGAGTAAGCGTGAACGTTTTGCGGTTTTGATGTGCAGTATGCTGTCTATAGACCTTGTGGAGCTCGGGGAACGCCATCGAAGAGCAAGCTTTAGGCGTGAAAACAATTGGGTGGGCGAGTGGCTAGCCCCGTAATTATGGATGTCCTTAGTCGTCGGTCTAGATGGGGCGCTGACTAGGTTTTGAAGTGCCCGCTAAATGGGCTAGGCGTCGGGTTAAAAGGCATAGCTCCCGAAGCGGCTGCTCTGTGTCAATCGATAAGGGTTTATCTACTACCTGGATAGTATAGCTGGCTGAGTCTGGAGTGATCAGCCAGAACGTAATGCCATTGAGGAAATGCTCCACGCACAGCGACAGTCGATTCTTAAACAAGATAATACGGTCACAGGCTTCAATGTTGGCATCAATCCAGGAGCATCAGCAGGTCAGACGGTCTTCCACGTACAACATACACTTGATCCCAAGACGTGATGGTAATGTCGTTGAGCCGAGAGGTGGGGTGCGTAGGGTTATCCCAAGTAAGCAGAGGTATTAACTTGAAGCCTTACCTTTTGCAGTTAAGCGTCCCTCGACTTGCGCACCAAAATCTATATGAATTCTCTCTGCTTCAATTTCACCTTTCACAACTGCTGTGGGGGACAAATTAACATCAATAGCTGCGATGGTACCATTTAAATGTCCTTCTACCGTGACTGATCTTGCTCTTACGTTGCCCTCAACTGTTCCTGTTAATGTTACAACCAACCCGTCTACTGTCAGGTCACCAGTGATTGCACCACCGAACTCAACGACACCATCGCTCTGCCAATCACCTTTAATCACAATGCCGTCGTGTAAAACTGAGCGGCGTTGCTTAGTGTCCTCCAAGATAGCAGCGGGAACATCAGATTTAGGACTTACTTGTTTAGAGAACATCGTCAGGAACGCCTTTTACATTTCATCTTAGATTAACTAGTTTTTCTTTTGAGCTTAAGTCAACGACTAACAGAACCGCATTTCCGATGTCCCACTTGGATGACATGAAGTGAAATACATCGAGCCATCTGAGTTACCAATATCAACTCAAACAAGCCTAATAACCCATGACTCGATGCCAAGGCGAAACCTCATTTGGTCGTGGGTGGTGGGGGTACGCCTGAAAGGGCCATGAGAGCCGCTGTATTGACCTGTGAGTGCAGCCTTAAGCGTCTGCAATTAGCGGCCTGCTCAGTAAATCACACAGACTGCCATGCGAGACTAAGCACGTCTGCGAAAGCTAGTGAACTAGGTGACAAGATTTCACACGCTGGGCAGACTGAAGAATTCATATTGCGCGCTGGGCCACCTCCAACCTAACCTATAAAAGTAAAAATTGAGGTGAAATTATGCATTTTACAACTGCAAAGATGGTGTTTCCTAATAGCTCGGGGGTTAGGTCGATTAGGTCGCCTCGCGTGCTGCAGCACGCGAGGGCACAGTGCTATACAATCGTCGCCTCCGTCGCTGCTCGCAACTCATCCTCAGTAACGCCCTCAGCCGTTTCAACGATGTTTAGACCGCCTTCGACAACATCAAGAACGCCGAGGTTGGTGATGATGCGGTCCACCACAGATTTACCCGTCAGCGGCAGCGTGCATTCCTTCAGAACTTTGCTCACGCCATGTTTGTTGGTGTGATCCATTACAATCACCACGCGGCCAACGCCTGCGACCAGATCCATCGCGCCGCCCATGCCTTTGACTAGCTTACCGGGAATCATCCAATTCGCCAGGTCGCCATTCTCCGCCACTTCCATCGCGCCCAAAATCGCCATTGCGATTTTACCACCACGGATCATCCCGAAAGATTGTGCACTATCGAAGTAAGCCGTCTGCGGCAGTTCCGTGATCGTCTGTTTGCCCGCATTGATCAGGTCCGCGTCTTCATCACCAGAAATGGGGAAAGGACCCATGCCCAGCATGCCATTCTCTGATTGCAGCGTAACTTCGATGCCCTCAGGAATGTAGTTCGACACCAATGTAGGAATGCCAATGCCAAGGTTCACATACCAGCCATCTTGCAATTCTTGCGCGGCACGCGCCGCCATTTGATTACGATCCCACATGATTTACGCCTCCCGAACTGTGCGCTGTTCAATGCGCTTTTCATGATCGCCCTGAATAATGCGGTGCACATAAATTCCGGGCAAGTGAATGCTGTCGGGATCGATCGAACCCGTCTCAACTATCTCTTCCACCTCAACAACGCACAACTTTCCACACATCGCCGCAGGCGGATTGAAATTGCGTGCAGTCTTGCGGAACACGAGGTTGCCCGTCGCATCCGCTTTCCAGGCTTTCACGATCGCGAGGTCAGCGAAAATGCCTTCTTCCATGATGTAGGTTTCGCTTTTGAAGTCTTTGTGCTCTTTACCTTCCGCGATCACTGTGCCGACACCTGTTTTGGTGTAAAAGCCTGGGATGCCACAGCCACCTGCACGCATGCGCTCAGCCAATGTGCCTTGCGGATTGAACTCTAGCTCCAGCTCTCCAGACAGATATTGACGCATGAATTCAGCGTTCTCACCCACGTAAGAGCTGATCATCTTTTTCACTTGCTTGGTTTGCAGCAAAATGCCGATACCAAAGTCGTCAACGCCCGCGTTGTTGGATGCAAACGTGAGATCTTTTGTGCCCGCATCCTTGATCGCGTCCAGCAGCAATTCGGGAATGCCGCAGAGGCCAAAACCGCCCGACGCAATAAACATGCCATCGAAAAGCACGCCGTCCAGAGCCTCGGCAGCGCTGCCATAGAGCTTTTTCATGAGTATTTCTCCTGATCTCGTGGTATTGAAGAATACCTGACGAACGGTCAGCAAAGAGTCAATCAATATGCTGCGCTGCGGCGTTTTTCGCAGTGCTTATAGAACGCGTACCTGTGTGCCGATGGGCGTAATCGCGAATAATTCGGCGATCTTTTCGTTGTATAGGCCAATACAGCCCGAAGAAGAACGTCGCCCAATCTTGCGTGTATCGTGGGTGCCGTGGATCAAATATGCGGGCCAGCTTAGATACATCGCGTGGCTGCCAAGGGGGTTGCCCTCGCCCGCTTCCATGAAGTCAGGCAGCGTCGGATCACGTTCGCGCATGGCTTTGGTCGGGGTCCACGTGGGGCCAACTTTCTTGCGCACGATTTCCGTAAAGCCGCGCTTTGTCAGCTCATCCGTCATCGGAACAGAAGTGGGATACACGCGGTAATCGGAGCCATCGGCGTTCCAATAGTGCAAAGCGCGCGAAAATGTATCGGCTACGATGACGCCTTTGCCGAGGGTCTTAAAGTGATCGCGCCAATCTTGAGTGACGAAGCTCGATGCATTGCGCCGCGCTGCTGCCGCTTGGTTGGCGGCGGGCAGTTGAATTTGTGCAATGGCAGGTGTTGCAAATGTTGCGCTTAACCCAATGAGTGCGCTACGGCGGTTGATCTTCAATGTCATAACGGGACCTCAGACTAAAGAAGGATGCAATTTGTTGCAGCCTTCCTAGAGTGTACTCATAAATGCCGCTCACATTTGGTTAGAAGCGCGTTAGCAGCGTTACTCCGCCTTTTTCTTGGCGAGTGCTTTTTTTGTCGCGGGCTTCTTTGCGGCTGGTTTTTTAGCAGCCGCCTTTTTCTTTGGCGCAGCTTTCTTCTTGCCGCTCTTAGCTGTGCGCTCCGCGATCAGCTCTACAGCCAATTCAATGGTCACATCGGCAGGTTCTGTTCCTTTGGGGATCGTTGCGTTGATCTTTTCCCACTTCACATAAGGGCCATAACGCCCTTCCATCACATTGACCGCGCCGCCGCTTGCGGGATGTTCGCCCAGCTCCTTAAGTGGCTTCGCTGCGGCCTGACCGCCGCGCCGTCCGGGGTTCGCGCGCTTGTCAGCGAGCAACTCAACCGCGAGGTTCATACCGACCTCGAACATCTCATCCCATGTTTTCACGTTCACATAGGTCGGCTTTTCGGCGTCCGGCAGCTTGTGCATGATATAGGGACCAAAGCGCCCCAAGTTCGCACTGATCCGGCCCCCTTCAGGATGTTCACCAATACCGCGTGGTAGGCTGAGCAGTTTGATCGCCTTCTCAAGTGTAGTTTCCGCCTTGTCCCATCCGCCATGTCGCGCTTGAGGCAGGGACGTGCGTTTTGGTTTTTTGTTCTCAGGGGTGACTTCGCCGCGTTGAACATAAGGGCCAAAGCGACCGGACTTCAGCCAAATTTCTTCACCTTCATCGGTGCCAAGCAATTGTTCTTCACCGTTGGCCCCTTCGCCCGCAATGGGGCGTGTATAGGTGCACTCGGGATAGTTACCACAGCCAACAAAGCCGCCCGTGCGGGATGTTTTAAGGTGCAGATTGCCAAGGCCGCATTTCGGACAGATCCGTGGATCGGTGCCGTCCGCACGCGGAGGATAAAGCTGGGGCGCGAGGGCTGCGTCGAGCACGTCAAGCACTTCAGAAATGCGCAGCTCTGATGTTTCAGAGATCGCAGCATGAAAATCGCGCCAGAATTTACCAAGTAATTCTTTGTAATCAGCTTCGCCCGCAGACACATCGTCAAGCTGACTTTCCAGATCAGCGGTGAAATCGTAGCCTACATACTGGCGGAAGAAATTCATCAAGAAGATAGTAACAATCCGGCCCTTGTCCTCTGGGAAAAGGCGGTTCTTGTCCTTGCGCACATATTCGCGGTCTTGAATCGTAGTTACGATCGAAGCGTAGGTCGATGGGCGGCCAATGCCGAGCTCTTCCATGCGCTTTACCAAAGTCGCCTCTGTGTAACGGGGGGGCGGCTGGGTGTGGTGCTGTTCAGGATTGATAGCGCGTTTGTCCATTGGATCGCCCATTGCGATCTGCGGCAAACGCTTGTCGTCCTCATCAACGACCGTGTCGTCGCGACCTTCCTCGTAAACTTTCATGAAGCCGTCGAACAACACGACTTGGCCCGTTGCACGCATTTGTACCTGGCTGTCGTCAGATCCCAGATCGACGGTTGTACGCTCCATCCGTGCGCTCTCCATTTGACACGCGATGGTACGTTTCCAGATCAAATCATAAAGCTTGCCCTGGTCCGGTTCGCTCAATTTCAAGCTCGAAGCGTCTTTTGCAAGATCGGTTGGGCGGATACACTCGTGTGCCTCTTGGGCGTTTTTGGCTTTGTTTTTGTATTCACGCGGTGCTTTTGGCAGGTAGTCGGCACCGTAGCGGTCTTTGATGACATCGCGAGTTTCGGTGATCGCTTCGGGTGCCATATCGATGCCGTCAGTTCGCATGTAGGTGATGTGGCCCGCTTCATATAAGCGCTGTGCGATGTTCATCGTTTGGCGCGCACCAAAGCCGAATTTGCGGCTGGATTCTTGCTGCAAGGTGGATGTCATGAAGGGTGCGGATGGGTTGCGCGCAGCCGGCTTGGCCTCGACGGAAACGGCTTTTAAGGCGCGTGATGTGACGGCTTGCACAGCCAATTCAGCGGCTGTTTGATTGGCTAGATCGTATTTATCAAGCTTTTGCCCACCCAAAACTGTCAAGCGCGCTTCGAATTCTTGGCCTCGTGGTGTGGCGAGCAAGGCTTTCACAGACCAATATTCGCGTGCTTTGAACGCTTCGATTTCTTCTTCACGCTCGACGATTATGCGCAGGCAAACCGATTGCACACGGCCCGCTGACCGCGCACCGGGAAGTTTGCGCCACAAAACAGGTGATAGATTAAAACCCACAAGATAATCGAGCGCGCGGCGCGCAAGGTACGCTTCCACAAGCGGTTGATCCACTTGGCGCGGATTTTTCATTGCTTCGGTCACAGCGGTTTTGGTGATCGCGTTGAACACCACACGACTGACTGGTGTGTCTTTTTTGATCGATTTGCGTTTGGTCAGCGCCTCTTGCAGGTGCCAGCTAATTGCTTCGCCTTCTCGGTCCGGGTCTGTCGCGAGAATGAGTTCGTTGTCCTCTTTCAACGCGTCCGCGATTGCTTTGACGTGTTTTTTGCTGTCGTTGCCAACCTCCCATTTCATTTCGAAATCGGCAGCGGTGTCGACAGACCCGTCTTTCGGCGGTAGATCACGCACGTGTCCGTAAGACGCGAGAACTGTGTAGTCGGGCCCCAAATACTTGTTGATTGTCTTGGCTTTAGCAGGGGATTCGACAACAACAACTGGCATAGGGCTTCCTAACGACTCGTCTCAAGAATTTGCTTTCTTATGGGTGCGATACATGTGTGGGGAAAGAGCCTAATGTCAATCAAGCTATACAAAGCTGTCGCAGGGTGAGTCGAAAGATGGTGCGAGACAAAGTGAATTTGTCTGGGTTACTGTACATCCAACCGATTTCTTAGAGGCTTATTGCATGCGTTTTTTTGAGTATATTTTGATGGCTTTGTTTCTTTCGTCTCCAGTTGCGGCAGACTACTATGAACCTGAACGCGGCACGGTAGAACGTAAGTCGATGCTCGACGCTGTGCGTGCGCATGCGGAAGAACAGCTCGGCGCGCCAGTCGAATTCATAGTCTACGACCTACGCGCGAAGGGTTCGATGGGATTTGCCGCCCTTCATGCGCAAAGACCGGGTGGAGGCGCGATCGATTTCTACGCAACGCCTGGTTTCACCCTTGGATCTATTGAGCCGGAATCTATGGATGGTACATCAATGCAAGCATTGCTGCGTCGCTCTGGCGATACTTGGGTTGCGGTCCACTGGGCTATTGGGCCGACAGATGTTTGGTTTGCTTACGGACCTTTCTGTCGACGATACCGCGCCGTTATCGAAGATTACTGTGCTGGCGTTAATTAGAGTCGACTGATCATTCCACCACGGGCACGTTTGATCTGCCCGTCCATATCCAAGTTGGTCAGGGCAAGGATCATTTTGCTTGTATGTGCTCCAATGTCGCGCAGCAGCTGATCCTCGGCTCTAGGACTAGGGCCATGTTGATCCAAGATGCGTTGGTACAGCTTACTGGTCTCGAAGAGGCTTCTTTTGGGTTTGTACTTTCAGCCAAGTGTAGTGGCATCTGCCCATCTTCTACGACTTGCGGCGATGCACGATTGTCTCCAAGAATCGATATGATGTCCTGTGCGTTTCTAACAAGCGATGCGCCATCGCAGACAAGCATATTGCATCCCGATGCGCGTGCATCGAACGGGTGACCTGGAACTGCCAGCATGTCGCGTCCTTGATCAAGTGCGCCGCGCGCAGTTTTTAGGCTTCCCGATTTGCCAGGGGCTTCAACGATAACCGTGGCGCTACATAGTCCCGAAATAATGCGATTGCGCATCGGGAAATGCCGCGCGATTGGGGTCATGCCTATAGGTTGATCTGAAAGTAGCGCGCCTTCGTCCAACATAGAGGTTGCGAGGTTCAGGTTTTCGTTCGGGTAGATAACATCGATGCCACCCGCTAGGACTGCGATTGATCAATTTTTTGCTGCCGCGAGGTGCGCGCACGTATCGATCCCACGAGCAAGCCCTGAAACGAGGACCTATCCTGATTCGCTTAATTCATTGGCAAGTGCGCGAGCCATGCGTGTGCCCAAAGATTATGCGTTGCGTGCGCCGACAAGGGCAACCGTTGGGCGGGTTAAGGCCGATAAGTTCCCGCGTACCCAGAGCATCGGCGGCGCGTCCGGAATTTCCGCGAGCAAAGAAGGATATGAATATTCGCCCCTGCATACGAGTTTGGCACCTATCTGTGCACCGGCGCGCAGTTCTCTCTAAACCTGCTCCAGCGAACATGGCGTGTATTTTGATAACCCCGCGTTAGACGCAATTTTGGGTAATGCGCCTAAAGCAGCGCAGGCACTGCCGTATTCGCCGAGCAATCGATAGAACGTCGCGATTCCAACGCGACGTGAACGCAAGAGACGAAGCCAATCCGCACGCATTTCTTCCGTGGCGGGTGGGAGTATGGGGTGAGTGGAAGAATGGGGTTGCGCGCTCGTGCTTGGCTCCCTTTGCTTGCAGAATGAGATTTAGCAGAGGTAGAGTTAATGGCGCGTAAACTCTAGTCGAAAATCCTCAACTTCCTGCGCCACCAACGGTCAGTCCACCAATCATCAAGGTCGGCTGACCGACGCCAACAGGCACCCATTGCCCTGCTTTTCCGCAATTTCCCATACCTGGATCAAGCGCCATGTCATTCCCAAGCGCGCGAATCTGCTGCATTGCCGTCGCGCCATCGCCAATCAGCGTCGCCCCTGCAACTGGCGCACCCACTTTGCCGTTCTCTACGCGGTAGGCTTCTGTGCAAGAGAACACGAACTTGCCGTTGGTGATATCCACCTGGCCTCCACCAAATCCGACCGCATAAATTCCGTCTTTCAGATCTGCCAATATATCTTTGGGATCAGAGCTGCCGCCCGTCATATAAGTGTTTGTCATGCGGGGAATAGGGGGATGCGCATAGCTTTCGCGCCGCCCATTTCCTGTTGGTTCGACGCTCATTAGCCGCGCATTTTGGCGGTCTTGCATGTAGCCCAAAAGGATGCCGTCCTCGATCAACACATTTTTACCTGAAGGCGTTCCTTCATCATCAATCGTGATGGAGCCACGATGATAAGGGATTGTGCCATCGTCCAAAACTGTCACGCCCTTAGATGCGACGCGCTCGCCAATTCGGCCAGAGAACGCGCTGGAGCCTTTGCGATTAAAATCTCCTTCAAGTCCATGTCCAACAGCTTCGTGCAGCAAGATGCCTGGCCAACCGGGGCCAAGTACAACATCCATGACTCCAGCCGGGGCAGGGACCGCTTCTAGATTAACCAAGGCAATCCTCAACGCCTCACGCGCCTTGGGTTGCCAATCTTGCGGCGCGATCAACCCGTCTAGTGGAATGCGACCACCGCCACCTGCGGAGCCGCTTTCGCGACGTCCATTGTGTTCCACGATGACCGACACATTCACGCGCGTCATGGGGCGAACATCGCTGACATCGTTGCCGTCGGGGCGCAGAATTGTGACCTCTTGCAAGGACGCCGCAATTGAGGCGCTTACCTGAACGACCCGCGAATCAAGATCGCGCAGAAAGGCGTCGATCTCGCGAAGTGTGTCGATTTTTGCACTAAAACTCACCGCTGAAATCGGGTCAGTGTCTCCGTATAATTTGGAATTCGTTGAACGCGGTGCCTCGGCCAGAGTGCTGCCACCCGCGCCAACCGCCAGGCGGGCCGTCGCAGAGGCGCGCAATAAGGCAGATTCGGACACTTCCGTTGAATGCGCGTAGCCTGCGACCTCGCCAAGCACCGCGCGCAAACCGAATCCTTCGGATGCATCATAGGAGGCATTTTTCAGCTTTCCGTCATCAAACACCAGGCTTTCCGATGTGCGCCGTTCGATAAATAGTTCGCCATCATCCGCGCCCTCGCATGCGTTTTGCAGTATTTTCAGAGCGCTTTCTTTCGAAAAACGGTCTTGAAACGGGCGAAATGAGGGCTGCGTCATGCGGATTATCTTTCGTATTTGTTATAAAACAGAGAAGCGTCCGTTTGCCGCAACGCCTAGCCTTTATCTATAGGTAAGAATATGTTTTTAAACAGCGCAATAACAACGGGCGTTTGACCGCTATCGGATTAATTGCTTCGTTCGCTTAAGGTTAACAGATTAAAATCGAAAATTTCGGCATCATGCCGCATTCGACCAGGGTGTAAAATGCAACTGAAAAAAACTCTCTACGGCCTTTTGGCAGCACTCGTAGCGGCTCCGGCCATGGCGCAAGACGGACTCGAAGTCATTGGCCAACCAACACCGCGCGGCATCGGCTTTCAGCCCGCGGCAACCGAACTCATGCGCGACATCCAATGGTTGGATGGCATGTTGAACATTATTATTACGATCATCACGCTGTTCGTCACTGGCCTGATTGTCTACTGCATTGCGCGCTACAACCGCAAATCGAACCCGACACCGGGCACATTCACGCACAATTCGCCTGTGGAAGTGGCGTGGACGATCATCCCGATCGTCGTTTTGGTGTTTATTGGCGCGTTTTCGCTGCCGATTTTGTTCAAGCAGCAGGAGATCCCGAAGGCAGATATTACGATCAAAGTCACTGGATATCAGTGGTACTGGGGCTACGAGTATGTCGACCACGAGTTTGGTTTCGACAGCTTCCTGCTTGGCAAAGAAGAGCTGGCTGATGCGGGCTACGCGCCCGAGCAGTATTTGCTGGCGACCGACACCGCAGTTGTCGTGCCTGTGGGTAAAACAATTGTAATGAATGTGACGGGTGCAGATGTAATCCATTCTTGGACGATCCCAGCATTTGGCGTAAAGCAAGACGGAGTTCCTGGCCGTATCGCGCAACTTTGGTTTGCGGCCGAGAAAGAAGGTGTTTATTTCGGTCAATGTTCCGAGCTTTGCGGCAAAGACCACGCATATATGCCGATTACGGTGAAAGTAGTGAGCGAAGAAGCCTACCAGGAATGGCTGAATGGCGCGATCGAAGAGTATGCAGGCGTGCCGCAGGCCTTCAAAGTTGCAGACGCGAACTAGACGAACACGATAAAAGCGCGCGACGGGGCTAATCCACGCGTGTTTCACACATTTTTTGAGAGACAGTAGAATGAGCGACGCCAGCGCAGATAGTGCCAGCCTTGCGCCCGAAGCCAGCTTCGGCGATTTCTTCGCGCTGCTAAAGCCGCGCGTGATGACGCTTGTTGTTTTCACTGCGTTGGTGGGACTACTGGCCGCGCCCAACCCAGTTCATCCGATGATCGTCTTTGCATCCCTCCTGTTCATTGCGATAGGCGGCGGTGCCTCTGGTGCGCTGAATATGTGGTGGGACGCGGACATCGACGCGGTGATGAAGCGCACGCAAAAGCGTCCTATCCCTGCGGGTAAAGTGACCGAAGGCGAAGCGCTTGGTTTTGGTCTCGCGCTGTCCGGCCTTTCCACGGTCATGCTCGGACTTGCGTCGAATTGGGTCGCAGGCTCTCTTCTCGGGTTCACGATATTTTTCTACGTTGTGATCTACACAATGTGGCTGAAACGCTGGACACCACAGAATATCGTAATTGGTGGCGCTGCTGGCGCATTTCCTCCGATGATCGGTTGGGCGGTTGCTACAGGCGGCATTTCCATCGAATCTGTGCTGATGTTCTGCCTCACATTCATGTGGACACCTCCGCATTTTTGGGCGCTGGCGTTGTTTATGCGTAAAGACTACGATCATGCGGGTGTCCCGATGCTGACGGTTACCCATGGCCGCCGCTCCACACGCATTCATATTTTCTTTTACACGGTTTTGCTCGCCTTTTTCGCGCTGGGCGCAGGGGTTACATCCATCGGTGGCCCTGTTTACATGGTGATTGCAATCGTTTTGAACACTATGTTTGTCAAAGGTGCATGGGACATCCTGAACCGCGATGAAGAGATGAGTGAAGTCGACAACTTCAAAGTAGAACGTTATTTCTTCAAGCTCTCTTTGCTGTACCTCTTCCTGCATTTCGGAGCGATTTTGATTGAAGCAATCATGCAGCGTTTTGGCATGTGTGGCTGGTGATGAGCATTATCAAGCAACATGAAATCCACACACGTCGCTATGGCCGCAATGTGGGCGTTGGCCTGCTTCTTGCTGGCTTCATTGTAATCATTTTCGGGCTAACTGTCGTAAAAGTGACGCGAGGCGATTACGAACCTCCGCTTGGGGAGGCGAGTGAGTAATGTTAAATCAAGCCCCAACTCCCAAAAAATCAATTGATCCCAAAAGTAAAACAGCACTGCAAGCGCTGTCGCTTGTAGTTTTTATGGGTGCCCTGGCCTGGGCGTCGGTTCCGTTTTACGATTGGTTCTGCCGTGTTACCGGCTTTGGCGGTGTGACGAACACGGCTGATACGGGCAGCGACGAAATCCTTGATCAAACAATAACTGTACGTTTTGATGCCTCTAAAGAACGTGGCATGCCGTGGGAATTCCAACCCATGGTGCGCGAGATCGAAATGCGCATTGGTGAGACAGGTTTGGTCTTCTACGAAGCCTACAATTCGACAGGCCGCGCTGTTGCTGGTCAAGCCAGCTATAATGTTGCACCTTATCAAGCAGGATATTTCTTCAACAAGATTGCTTGTTTTTGCTTTGAAGAGCAGATTTTGCAACCTGGGGAGCGGGTAAAAATGCCTGTGACCTTCTATGTTGATCCAGAGATTGTCACTGACCGCGACGCGAAATATACACAAGAGATAACGCTTTCATATACATTCTATGAAATCGATTTGCCCGAAGAGGTCGCACAGGCCGCTTTGGAGCAACCCGCAGACACGATTAATAACTAAGCCTATCCGACGAGGGACCCATGGCACACGCAAAAAACCACGACTATCACATTCTTAATCCCTCGCTCTGGCCGTTGCTGGGAGCGATTGGCGCATTTGTCATGCTCTTTGGTGCCGTGGTTTGGTTCCACGACAATGGTCCGTGGATGTTCCTGATTGGCCTCGTTGGTGTACTTTACGTCATGTATGGCTGGTGGGCGGAAGTTGTCGACGAAAGCCACGTTGGCGATCACACGCCTGTCGTGCGGATCGGACTTCGTTATGGCTTCATCATGTTCATCATGTCCGAAATTATGTTCTTCGCAGCATGGTTCTGGAGCTTCTTCAAGCACGCGATGTACCCGATGGGTCCACAATCGCCTGCTGTCGATGGCATTTGGCCGCCAGCTGGTATCGAAACGTTTGATCCTTGGCATCTGCCGTTGATCAACACGTTGATCTTGCTCTGCTCTGGTGCTGCCGCGACCTGGGCGCACCACGCGCTTGCACATGAAAACAACCGCCAGGACACGAAAAACGGCTTGATCATTGCAGTTGTTCTTGGTCTAATTTTCACGGCCTTTCAAGCTTATGAGTATAGCCATGCGGCCTTCGGCTTCTCCGGCAATATTTACGGCGCGAACTTCTTCATGGCGACAGGCTTTCATGGTTTTCATGTTGTGATTGGTACGATCTTCCTGTTCATTTGTTTGCTTCGTCTACAGCGCGGTCACTTTACGCCGGAACGTCACATTGGCTTTGAAGCAGCTGCTTGGTATTGGCACTTCGTTGACGTTGTTTGGCTGTTCTTGTTTGCCGCTGTATACGTTTGGGGTGGATAAACAAAACTCGAACGGTGCGATGCGGTCTTGAAACCCGCGTCGCAACACGACAAAAGCCAAGGCGCGCAGGGTGTTTTCCTTGCGCGCTTTGTCACTTGATGGACCCCAAGCACGCATGCTGACCCGTTACCTTGTTCCTCTGCTATTTGGCCTTATCGGCGTTGCCATCTTGGTATCGCTTGGTGTTTGGCAAATGCAGCGATTGACTTGGAAGCAGGCGATCCTCGCCGACATCGATGCACGTATCGCCGCCGAACCTGTCGAACTCCCCGATGAATTCGATCGTTTAACCGATCGCTTTTTACCCGTGACTGCCAAAGGGGCGGTGACCAGCGAAGAAATACACGTTCTGGTTTCGCAAAAGCAGGTTGGCCCGGGCTATCGCATCATTTCTACGTTTGAGACAGACACGGGACGGCGTATTTTGCTTGATCGTGGCTTCGTCAAAATTGACCAGAAAAATGCGGATCGCCCGACAGGTATGGCAAACGTGACGGGAAACCTGCATTGGCCCGACGAAACTGGCAGTTCAATTCCAGAGCCGGATCTGAAAGCAGAGATTTGGTTTGCGCGCGACGTACCTGCGATGGCCAAGCATTTGGAGACCGAACCCGTGATGATCGTACTGCGTACATCTTCGTTCGAAAATGACCCGGTCGCGCCTTTGCCCGTGGACAAGGTGGGCATTCCGAATGATCATTTGCAATATGCAATCACTTGGTTTTCGCTCGCTGTGATCTGGCTGATCATGACACTGACTTTCCTATGGCGCGCACGAACAGCGCAGAAGGACATATAATGAAATACGTCTCTACACGTGGTGCTGCACCGGTTTTGTCTTTTGAGGAAGCGATGCTCACAGGTCTTGCGCGGGACGGGGGGCTTTATGTGCCTGAAACGATTCCGCAAATGAGCGTCGATGACATGCGCGCGATGAATGGCGCAAGCTATGAAGAGATTGCGTTTCGTGTGATGCGTCCGTTCGTGGGCGACACGTTCACGGATGAAGAATTCAAAGGGTGTATCCGACGGGCTTATGCAGGCTTCGGCCACATCGCGCGCGCACCATTGGTGCAACTTGCACCGAACCATTTTCTGATGGAGCTGTTTCACGGCCCAACCCTCGCGTTCAAAGATTTCGCGATGCAACTCATCGGCCAGATGTTTGAACTTGCTCTTAAACGGTCCGGCAAACGTGTCACAATTGTTGGGGCGACATCCGGTGATACGGGTTCTGCAGCGATCGAAGCGTTCCGTGGTCTTGATGCCGTGGATGTATTCATTCTCTATCCGCATGGACGTGTCTCCGAAGTGCAGCGTCGCCAGATGACAACGCCGACGGAAGCCAACGTGCATGCAATTGCGATGGATGGTGACTTCGATGATTGCCAAGCGCGTCTTAAGGATATGTTCAACGACTTTGAGTTTCGCGATGGTGTTCAATTGGCTGGTGTGAATTCCATCAATTGGGCGCGCGTTCTTGCGCAAGTGGTCTATTATTTTTCCGCAGCCGTGTCCTTGGGGGCACCGGATCGCAAGGTGAGTTTTACCGTGCCGACAGGCAACTTCGGGGATATTTTCGCGGGCTTTATTGCCAAAAAAATGGGCCTGCCGATTGATCGTCTGGTGATCGCAACCAACCAAAATGATATTTTGCATCGCTGCATGGAAACCTCTGCTTACACCAAGTCTGGCGTGAAACCGTCAATTTCCCCCTCCATGGATATCGAGATTTCTTCCAATTTCGAGCGCGCGCTTTTCTTTGCGCATGATCAGGACGGCACTGCAATCAAGAGCCTCATGGACGATTTGGCTACCGATGATAGCTTTATTATTTCAGGTAACGCGATGGGGGCTTTGCAAGCGCATTACGACAGCGGCATGATTGATGAGGCGGGAACCTCTGCGATGATCACACGTGCGTTGCAAGAAACTGGCGAGGTGCTTTGCCCGCATTCCGCGATTGGTGTCGCTGTGGCGGAAAATCACATTGGCGAAACGGGGATGATCACCCTCGCGACGGCGCATCCCGCAAAATTCCCGGATGCTGTTGAAGCTGCGACAAGGGAACGGCCAGCACTACCACCGCGCATGGCTAACCTGTTTGAGCGTGAGGAACGTGTGACGCGCGCCCCGAATGATCTTAACGCGCTGCAAGATATCGTTCGCGCGGGTATTTCTTCGTGAGCGTGCAAACCCACAGCCTCGCGAACGGGTTTCGCATTGTGACTGAAAAAATGCCGGGCCTTCAAAGCGCATCGATTGGGATTTGGGTCACAGCCGGTGGTCGCAATGAACGCATCGAGCAGAATGGCATTGCGCATTTTCTTGAGCATATGGCGTTCAAAGGCACGAAGACACGTACTTCTTTGCAAATTGCTGAAGAAATTGAGGATGTGGGTGGTTATATCAACGCGTACACAAGTCGCGAAGTGACGGCCTATTACGCGCGTGTCTTGGGCGGTGATGTGCTGCTGGCGTTGGATGTGATCTCTGATATTTTGCTCAATCCGGTGTTTGATGAAGATGAGATCGAGGTCGAGCGTGGCGTGATTTTGCAAGAGATCGGCCAAGCGCTCGATACACCAGACGATGTGATCTTTGACTGGCTGCAAGATGAAGCCTATCCCGATCAACCTATTGGCCGCACGATCCTTGGTCCAGAAGAGCGAGTGCGCAGTTTTTCGCGCGAAGATTTGCGCCGCTTTGTGCATGAGCATTATGGCCCGTCGCAGATGATCCTTTCTGCGGCAGGGGATGTGGATCACGAAGCAATTGTGCGTGCTGCGGAAGAGCTGTTCGGTGGTCTTGAAAGCCGTGTGGCCAACGTGCCGACGAAGGCCCTTTTTCAAGGTGGCGCGCGGCGTGAGATCAAGCCGCTAGAGCAGGCTCACTTCGCATTGGCCTTTGAAGGACCAGGCTATTGCGATGACGCGATTTATACGGCGCAGATTTATTCCGTCGCTTTGGGTGGCGGCATGTCGAGCCGCCTGTTCCAAGAGGTGCGTGAAAAGCGTGGGCTATGTTACACAATTTTCGCACAAACTGGCGCGCATTCGGACACTGGCATGATGACGATTTATGCGGGGACCAGTGGGGAACAATTGCCCGAGCTTGCAAGCATCACGATGCAAGAGCTAGCGCGCGCAGCGGATGATATGAACGAAACAGAAGTTGCGCGGGCACGTGCACAGATGAAAGCCGGCATGCTCATGGGGCTAGAAAGCCCATCAAGCCGCGCGGAACGTCTTGCGCGTTTGATGCAAATCTGGAACCGCATTCCGCCGCTTGAAGAAACCGTTGCGCAGATTGATGCAGTAACGAAGCAAGGTGTGCGTGACTTCGCGGCGTCGCTTGCGGGTGAAGCGCCCGCGGCCCTAGCGCTTTATGGGCCTGTGGAACGTGCACCTGATCTTGCGGATCTCTTAAAGGGTCGCGCCGCATAATGCTGCGGGTTCGGCGCAAAATACGTTTGGAAACCGAGCGTCTGTCGCTGCGCCCGCCCATTCATTCCGATTTTCGCGCTTGGGCCAATTTGCGTTTCGATAGTGCTGATTTCTTGACCAAGTGGGAACCCACTTGGGCCTCTAACCATCTGACGCGTAAGGCTTTTACCAATCGAGTCTATTGGGCGCAGCGCTCCATTTCTGGCGATACAGCCGTGCCGCTTTTTATTGAACGTCGCGAAGATGGCGCGTTGATGGGTGCGATTACGCTTGACAATATTCGCCGTGGTCCCGCGCAATGCGGTTCGCTCGGCTACTGGATTGGCCATCAGTATGCACGTCATGGTTATATGAGTGAATCGATCGCCGCGATGGTGCACTACGCGTTCGAGCGGATGGATTTATCGCGTTTGGAAGCGGCTTGTTTGCCTGAAAACAAGGCTTCGCGTGGGGTTCTAGAACGCACAGGTTTTAAATATGAGGGCGTGGCGCAAGCATATTTGCAGATTGATGGGCGGTGGCGTAGCCATGTTCTTTACTCTGCGCTTAGAATGGACAGACGTGGGCGCACAAACGTCGGTTAGATCAAGGATATGAGCACATGTTGAAGGACGTTTCCGACGACTTTGAAGCTGCATTGCGTGCGGCCCTTCCGTCCGATGTGATCAAAGAGATCGAACCACGCTATTTGGAAGAGCCGCGCGGACGCTATGCAGGTCAAACAACTTTGATGGCAGTTCCGGAGACTGTGGAACAAGTCGCAACGATTGTGCGCCTCGCGAACCAAGCAGGCATCGGTATTGTGCCCTATGGTGGTGGTACAGGGTTGGTCGGCGGGCAGGTTGCGCCTAATGGCCCCCGCCCGCTTATCCTATCTTTAGAACGCATGAACGCGATCCGTTCTGTGCATCCAAGCGAGAATGTCCTTGTTGCCGAAGCAGGCGCTATTTTGGCGAATATCCAAACGGCTGCCGCCGATGTGGATCGCCTTTTTCCGTTGTCGCTCGCCTCTGAAGGGACCGCACAAATTGGCGGAAATCTTGCAACGAATGCGGGTGGTGTGAATGTTCTGCGTTATGGGAATACACGTGATTTGTGCCTCGGGCTTGAGGCGGTGTTGCCGGATGGGAGCATCTGGAATGGCCTCTCGCGATTGCGCAAGGACAACACGGGCTATGATTTGCGCAATTTGCTCATAGGCTCGGAAGGATCGCTAGGAATAATCACGGCAGCATCGTTAAAGCTTAGCCCGCGACCTGCCGCCGAGGGAACTGCGTTTCTCGTGGTAGAAGACCCACAAGCTGCGATTTCCCTTCTTGCTGAGGCACGCAGCCAGTTGGGCGATAGTATCAGCGCGTTCGAATTGATCCACCGCCAAGGCCTTGAATTCCTGCGTGACTATCTGCCAAGCGTGCGTTTGCCTTTTGAGCAAAATCCCGAATGGTGTGTCCTGATCGAAGTCGGTCTGGCGCGTGGACTTGATCCGCAGGACGCGCTTGAAACTTTGTTTGAAGCAGGGCTAGAGCAGGGGTGGGTCAGTGATGGCTTGATCGCGCAATCCGTTGGGCAACGACAAGAATTTTGGTCCGTGCGCGAACACATTCCAGAGGCTAATCGTTTGGTCGGTTCTGTGTCGTCTCATGATATTTCCGTGCCAATCAGCCTTGTGCCTGAGTTCATTACACGTGCGGGTGAAGTCATCTCAAACCTTGGGCCAATGTTAGTCAATTGTTTTGGGCACCTTGGCGATGGCAATCTGCATTACAACGTCTTTCCTGAGACAGGAAAAACGCGGTCCGATTATTTGGATGTACGCGATTTGGTGAAGGTCGGCGTTCATGATCTGGTTGATGAGCTCGGGGGATCCATCAGTGCAGAACACGGGATCGGCCGCCTTAAAACTGCAGATCTTGAAAAATATGGCGACCCAGCAAAGCTTGCGGCGATGCGCGCGATCAAGGCAGCGCTAGATCCAAATGGGATCATGAACCCTGGTGTGGTGCTGGCGCTATAGGCCCTCGTAACTACATAAGGCTTTGACATCGACGCCCAACGCCTCAAGGCGTTTGCGTCCACCAAGTTCGGGCAGGTCGATAACAAAACCGCAGCCAACAATCTCGCCGCCAAGACGTTCGATCAGTTTGATGCCTGCCTCTGCAGTGCCGCCCGTGGCTAGTAGATCGTCGATGACGAGGATCTTTTCACCTGCTTCGATCGCATCGTCGTGCAATTCAACCGTCGCGTCGCCGTACTCAAGTTGGTAGTCCTGAAAAATCACGGCACTGGGCAGTTTGCCCGCTTTGCGAACAGGGATGAAACCGATGCTCAATTGATGCGCGATTGCGCCGCCTAAAATGAAGCCACGCGCTTCGAGGCCGACGACTTTGTCAATCTTTATGCCCACATAGGGGTGCAACAGCTGGTCAATAGCCATGCGAAACCCGCGCGGGTCGCTGAAAAGCGTGGTGACATCTCGAAACATGATCCCTTTATGTGGGAAATCAGGGATCGTGCGTATGTAGTCTTTGACGGTTTTCATGATTTGCGTCCTTTGGCGTGTCGGG
>Ga0206127_1001334_pt1 | contig 27218 bp, 23 predicted proteins | sample Helgoland_Spring_6_FD_148646 | JGI IMG/M metagenome (GOLD analysis project Ga0206127, IMG submission 148646) | Pelagic subsurface seawater microbial communities from Kabeltonne, Helgoland, North Sea - Helgoland_Spring_Bloom_20160419_1 | ecosystem: Environmental > Aquatic > Marine > Epipelagic ...
TAAACTTTTCTCCGGCTTATCAGTTGTTATGGTGTCGAACCCATTTACAACTCTAAAACGCTGACCTGGTGTTATTGGTTTTAATTTTCTAACTGACATTCTGTCTTTTCTTAAAGATTGTTATAAAAATCAATACTTTCTCCTTCTGCTAATTGTACAATTGCTTTTTTGTATCCACTTTTGACACCAGTTACTAAACCTTTCTTAGTATACTTAGTATTTCTTTGAATAGGATAATTTAAAGTCTTTACACTTGATATAGAAACACCATAAGCAGCTTCAACAGCAACCTTAATTTCTACTTTATTAGCTTTCTTATCTACAACAAAAGCGTAACGATTAAACAATTCACTATCGTTAGTCGCTTTTTCTGTTATAATAGGTTTAATTAAAATACTCATCTCTTCCCTATTTACTTAAATGTGAATTAATACCTTCTAAAGCACCTTCTGTTAAAACTACCTTATTAGCATTTAACACACCATAAGTATTAATTTCTGAAGCGTTAATAACTTTAGAGTTTTTCAAATTTCTTGATGATAAAAAAACATTATTATTATCACCTTTTAACACAAACAAAGACTTTTTGGAATCTAATTCCAATGCCTTTAAAAGATTTGTGAAATTTTTGGTCTTTGGAGATTCAAAATTAAAATCTTCAACTACCACTAAATTTTTATCATTTGCCTGAATACTTAAAGCTGATTTTCGTGCCAAACGCTTTAAGCTCTTATTCAATTTGAATGAATAACTTCTCGGTCTCGGCCCAAACATACGCCCACCACCTCTAAAAACACCAGACTTGATAGAACCTGCTCTTGCAGTACCAGTTCCTTTTTGTTTTTTAATCTTTCTTGTAGAACCCGTAATTTCCGCTCTCTCCTTAGACTTATGAGTTCCCTGACGCTGATTTGCCAGAAACTGCTTCACATCTAAATAAATTGCATGATCATTAGGCTCAATACCAAATACATCCTTAGAAAGTTCAACTTTCCTACCTGTATCTTTTCCTGTAATATCTAAAACAGCTAATTTCATTATTTCTGAATAGTTACAAAAGCGTTTTTATGACCTGGAATTGCTCCCTTAACAACAAGTAAGTTCTTTTCAGCAACTACTTTCAACACTTTTAAGTTTTGAACTTTCACTTTATCTCCACCCATTCTACCTGCCATACGCATTCCTTTGAATACTCTTGCAGGATATGATGCGGCACCAATGGAACCCGGAGCTCTTAAACGATTATGTTGACCATGCGTTGCTTGACCCACACCCGCAAAACCGTGACGTTTAACAACACCTTGAAAACCTTTACCCTTAGAAGTTCCTGATACATCAACAAACTCCCCTTCAGTAAAATGTTCTACTGTTATAGCATCTCCCAATTTATACTCCTCTTCAAACCCTTGAAATTCAACGACTTTTTTCTTAGCAGTAGCCCCAGCTTTTTTAAAGTGACCATCTAGAGCTTTATTCGAGCTCTTTGCCTTTTTGTCATCGAAACCAAGCTGTAACGCATTGTAGCCGTCCACCTCTTCGGTTCTGACTTGGGTAACAACGCAAGGACCTGCTTCAATAACGGTACACGGAATATTCTTTCCATTTTCGTCAAACAAACTGGTCATTCCAATTTTTCTTCCTATTAACCCAGACATTTAGTTAAAATTTAAGACGATAGACTTAATTATCCAGCGCGTCTATTATTAATAATTAATATTTTGAAACATTAGTTTCATTCTACATCCTTTAAATTTCAATCAAAAAAAACAGCGTAAAACATATTCTACACTGAATTTGTTTTTACCGCTTTTCCTTTGCGAAACGCTCCGGACATGTTTTTGTTAATCTTTTAAAAAGATTTGACAAACTCCCAATTTATTAATCGGGCTGCAAAAATATAAAAAACTTTCGATTTAACAAAATTAAACCGAAAGTTATATTATATTACTTATACTTTGATTTCTACCTCAACCCCACTAGGCAACTCAAGCTTCATTAAAGCATCAATAGTTTTCGAAGAAGAACTATAAATGTCTAATAATCTTTTATAAGCAGCTAATTGAAATTGCTCTCTAGATTTTTTGTTTACGTGTGGTGAACGCAATACTGTAAAAATCTTTTTATGTGTTGGTAATGGTATTGGCCCATTTACAACAGCTCCAGTACTTTTTACTGTCTTCACTATCTTTTCAGCAGATTTATCTACTAAATTGTAATCGTAAGACTTTAATTTTATTCTAATTTTTTGACTCATCTTATATTATTTAGTAGTTTATCCTTTGGCTTTAGCTATAACTTCTTCAGAAACATTAGAAGGTGTTTCTGAATAATGAGAAAATTCCATTGTAGAAGTTGCTCTACCTGAGGACATTGTTCTTAATGCCGTTACATATCCAAACATTTCTGATAATGGCACCAATGCTTTTACAACTTTAGCTCCATTTCGATCACTCATATCATTAACTTGACCTCTTCTTCTGTTTAAGTCACCGACTATATCACCCATATTCTCTTCAGGAGTTAAAACTTCTAACTTCATAAGAGGTTCCATGATTTTAGCTTTTGCTGCTTTTGCAGCAGATTTGTAACCCAACTTTGCCGCCAATTCAAAAGATAATTGATCAGAATCCACTGCATGAAAAGAACCATCTTTTAAGGTAACTTTCATAGAATCCATTTCATAGCCTGCTAAAGGACCATTCTTCATAGCTTCTTTGAATCCTTTTTCTACAGAAGGCACAAACTCTTTAGGCACATTACCTCCTTTAATAATTGACTCAAACTGTAAACCTTGAACACCTTCATCAGCTGGCTCCATGGTAAAGACTATATCTGCAAATTTACCACGACCTCCAGATTGTTTTTTATAAACCTCCCTGTGGTCTGCAGAAGCGGTAATTGCTTCTTTATATTCAACTTGTGGTTGACCTTGATTCACCTCTACTTTAAACTCACGCTTTAAACGATCTACAATTACATCTAAGTGTAATTCTCCCATACCAGAAATGATAGTCTGACCAGAAGCTTCATCTGTACGCACTGTAAAAGTTGGATCTTCTTCAGCCAATTTACCTAAACCAATACCCAATCTATCTACATCAGCTTTAGTCTTAGGCTCAACAGCTATACCAATTACAGGATCTGGGAAATCCATAGATTCCAAAACTATTGGATTCTTTTCATCAGTCAAAGTATCTCCAGTTTTTATTGATTTAAAACCAACGGCAGCACCAATATCTCCAGCCTCAATGTAATCAATTGCATTTTGTTTATTAGCATGCATTTGATAAATTCTTGAGATACGCTCTCTTTTATTAGATCGATTATTTAACACATATGAACCCGCATCTAAACGCCCTGAATATGCTCTAAAAAACGCTAAACGACCAACAAATGGATCTGTGGCTATTTTAAAAGCTAAAGCCGCAAAAGGCTCTTTTACATCTGGTCTGCGTATTTCCTCTTTTTCAGTATCAGGATTTGTCCCTACAATCCCTTCTTTATCAGTTGGAGATGGCAAATAACGACACACAGCATCTAACAAAAACTGAACACCTTTATTTTTAAAAGCAGAACCACAAATCATAGGGATAATAGCCATATCCATAACAGCAGCTCTCAATGCATTATGCACTTCTTCTTCTGTTATTGAATCTTCATCCTCCATAAATTTCTCTAAAAGATCCTCATCATAACTTGCTACTTCCTCAATTAAAAGTGCACGATATTTACGAGCTTCTTCCTTCATATCCTCAGGAATCTCAATCACATCAAAAGTCGCCCCTTGAGTTTCGTCATGCCAAACAATTGCACGATTTTTAACTAAATCGATAATACCTCTGAACTCATCCTCATCGCCAATATTTAAAACGATTGGCACAGCGTTTGACTTCAACATATCTTTAACCTGTTGACAAACACCTAAAAAGTCAGAACCTTGACGATCCATTTTATTAACAAATCCAATTCTTGGCACCTTATAATTATCTGCAAGTCTCCAGTTAGTTTCAGATTGCGGCTCTACGCCATCAACAGCTGAAAATAAGAAAACCAATCCATCTAACACACGTAAAGACCTATTTACCTCTACAGTAAAATCTACGTGACCAGGTGTATCAATAATATTAAAGTGATAACCTTTTGTGTCTGGAGTTTTTGCACCGTTCTCTATTGGAAAATCCCATGTACAAGTTGTTGCTGCAGATGTAATTGTAATACCTCTTTCTTGCTCTTGCTCCATCCAGTCCATTGTAGCAGCACCATCGTGTACTTCTCCAATTTTATGTGAAACCCCCGTGTAATATAATACACGCTCTGTAGTTGTTGTTTTTCCAGCATCAATATGAGCTGCAATACCAATATTTCTTGTATATTTTAAATCTCTTGCCATTTCTTAAAATCTAAAGTGAGAGAATGCTTTATTAGCTTCAGCCATTTTATGAGTATCTACTCTTTTCTTTACAGCAGCACCTTCTTCTTTAGCCGCAGCCAAAACTTCTGCTGCTAAACGTTGTGCCATTGTTTTCTCGTTTCTTTTACGAGTATATAAAATCATCCATTTTATCGCCATAGATACCTTACGATCAGGCCTAATTTGCATTGGAATTTGAAATGTTGCACCCCCTACACGTCTTGAACGAACTTCAACGTGAGGCATCACATTAGATAAACCATCTTTCCAAATTTCTAAAGCTGATTTCTCCTCGCCTTCTCCTTTCTTTGCTTCTACGATATCCATTGCATCGTAAAAAACTTTAAATGCTACAGACTTTTTACCACTCCACATTAAGTTATTTACGAAACGTGTCACTAACTGATCATTAAACTTTGGATCTGGCAATAAGACTCTTTTTTTTGCTGCTCTTTTTCTCATGTTTTACATTAAAAAAGTTACTAATTTTACTTTTTTGGGCGTTTTGCACCATACTTAGACCTACGCTGAGTTCTTCCCTCAACACCTGCTGTATCTAATGCTCCACGTACCACGTGATATTTAACACCTGGTAAATCTTTTACCCTTCCACCTCTAACTAATACTATCGAGTGCTCTTGTAGGTTATGTCCTTCTCCTGGGATGTAAGCGTTTATCTCATTACCATTTGTTAATCTAACTCTGGCAACTTTACGCATTGCTGAATTAGGTTTTTTTGGTGTTGTAGTATAAACACGTGTACAAACTCCACGTCTTTGAGGACAAGACGACAAAGCAGCCGATTTACTCTTCTTAGTTATTTTGGTTCTTCCTTTACGAACTAATTGTTGAATAGTTGGCATACTAAATAATTACTGTTTTTCGTTTATAATTAAACTTTGCTCTTTTTTAAGAGTGCGCAAATGTACGATTAAATTCTAATTATTCAAATATCAGGAAGTTATTTTTTATTAATGAATAAATATCCATAAAATTTTATGTTTTTAATTTACTTTTGAGTCTAATTTTTTTTGTTTGAAAACGAACTACAGCTTTTATTTATATATCTTCTTTTTAAATTTTGCTGTCAACGGATTAGTTGCACAGGAACTAAATTTAAAACTTAATTCTTTAAATAAAACTGATGTCACTATATTAAAAAAAATAGATTATCAAAAAAAACACAAAGACTCAATTTCTATCCATAAAGAAATAAGATCTATTTCTAATCACCTCAAGAAAAAGGGGTTCTTTACAAATAGTTTTGATAGTCTATCAAAACAAAATAAAGACTATTTTGCCTATTTTACGCTAAACGAAAAAATTGACCGCGTTATCATAAATTTAAATAAAGATATAATTGAACTTTTTGAAAATTTTAAAATACAAAATAGCTCAATAACCATCCCAATTGAAAGAATTGAAAAATTACTTTTAGATACATCTATGGAACTTGATAAAAAAGGCAAATCTTTTTCCAAAGTAAAACTAGTTAATACTATTATTCAAGGAAAAAAGTTATTTACTGAAATAGAAATATATCAATCAGAAGAAAGAACTATTGATAAAACCATAACCAAAGGGTACTCTAATTTCCCAAAATCATTTTTAAAAAATTATTTCAATATAAATGCTAAAACTCTTTTTGGTCAAAAAACATTAAACAATATCTCAAAAGCCTCGAAATCAATTTCATTTATTAAAGAAATAAAACCACCAGAAATATTATTTACTAAAGATTCCACAATACTTTATTTATATTTTGAAAAAAATAAAAATAATAGTTTTGACGGCATTGTAAATTTCACGTCTAAAGAAAATGGTGACGGACTTTTATTTAATGGGAACATTGATTTAAAACTAAACAACACACTTAATTTAGGAGAAAAATTTGAATTCCTATGGAACAGTGCAAATAAAAAAAGAAGTGAATTTAAAATAAAGACAGAAATACCTTATATTTTCAACTCTAAAATTAGTCCTGAAATATCATTTTCAATTTTCAAACAAGACTCTACTTTTTTAAACACCAAATTTGAATCTAATTTATTTTATAACATAAATGGCAATTCTAAAATAGGCATTACATATAATTCAGAATCCTCAGAAAACCTTGAGACATCCATAGAATCAAATATTACATCATTTCATAATTATTTTATGGGATTTCAATATAACTATAAAATTTCTAGAAATGATGTTTTTCTTGATGACAAAATAAACTTGGCCATAAATCCTTCCCTTGGCAGAAGGATAACGGAAAATTCATTAAATCAATTCAAAATTGAAATTTCAGCTTCTTATATTTATGACATCAACTCTCGAAATAGTATTTTTATCCAAAATAAAACCGGCTATCTAAATTCAGATTCATTTGTCAATAACGAACTTTTTAGAATAGGGGGAGCAAATTCTATTCGAGGTTTTAATGAACAAAGTATATTTGCAAATAGTTACAGCTACCTCAATTTAGAATATAGATATCTAACTTCAGTGAAATCTTATTTCTACACTGTAAGTGATTTTGGGAATGCAAAAATCAGCTCTAAAGACACTTTTTTAATTGGATTAGGAATCGGATATCGATTCAAAACAAAAAACTCTTTAATAAATCTATCTACCGCATTAAATAAAGATGGTAATTCTTCATTTGATTTTAAAAAAACTCAATTATTAATTGGATGGACTAATTATTTTTAAGAAAAAAAATATCATAATTCAATCTAAACTAATAAAACTTCGATTAAATAGAATAAAATTAAATTAATATTAATTCACTTTTTATTGTTAAAAATATTTGATATTAAGCAAAATTTCTTGACCTTTGATGCAATTAATTCAAATAATTAAATAATGAAAACAAAGCTTAATGGAATTTTAACGCTTTTTTTAGCGTTGGTCGTGCAAATATCTTTTGCGCAAGAGAGAACGGTCTCAGGCACAGTATCTGATGAATCAGGTCCTTTACCAGGGGTTAGTGTGATATTAAAAGGAACTACAAATGGAACGGAGACAGATTTTGATGGGAAGTTCACCATTAAAGCCTCTAAAGGTGATGTTATTGTATTAAGATATTTAGGGTATAAAGAAACAGAAATTACTATCAACGATTCAAATATAATTAACGTTACGTTGATAGAAGATGCTAATGTTCTCGATGAAATAGTAGTAGTAGGTTATGGTACCACCACTAAAAAATCTTTTACAGGTACTGCTAGTGTAGTTGACAATGCAAATATAGAAGCCAAAGCTGTTTCAAATGTTGCTCAAGCATTAATTGGCGAAGTATCAGGAGTCGCTGTTACAAGAACTAACGGTAGACCTGGGTCGGGCGCTACCATCAGAATTAGAGGATTTAGTTCGATAGAAGGTAATAGTGCTCCTTTATATGTAGTGGATGGAGTACCATTTTCTGGTGATGTTAACGCTATTAATCCTAATGATATAGCATCAACAACAATCTTAAAGGATGCCTCTGCGACAGCAATTTATGGTGCAAGAGGTGCAAATGGAGTAGTATTGATAACTACAAAAAGAGGCTCTGTTGGTAAAAGTACAGTTGAATTTGATTTTCAATCTTCCGTAAATAGCAGAACACTGCCACTTTACGATCTTATAGAGAATGAAGAAGAATACATGGAAGTAGTGTATGATGGTCTTAAAAACAGCGCTGAATTTTCGGGAGAAGCCGATCCTTCCCAGTTTGCTTTAGATAATTTATTCTCCGATAGAGGTATTGCTCCTTTATATAATATGTGGAATGTTGCTGATGGTAATGGTCTTATTGATCCAAATACTGGTCGTGTTTTAAGTGGTGTTAGTAGAAAATACAGTCCTACAAATTGGAGAGATGTGGGATACAGAGATGGCACTAGAAGTGAGATGAACTTTAAAACATCTGGTGGTAATGCAAAAACAAAACACTACTTCTCTTTAGGCTATTTGTCTGACGAGGGGTTTATCGCTCAGTCACAATTTGACAGATATTCTACTAGATTGAATGTAACTTCAAATCCAATTGATAGAGTTAAAGTTTCTACAAATTTAGATTACTCTTACAGCGAGTATAATGATGCAACCGGCTATGGTGGAGGTAATGTGACTTACATGCTAGATTTCACCCCTACCATCTATCCTTTGTATCTTAGAGATACAAATGGTGATATCGTAATCAACCCGAATACTAACGAACCTTTTTATGATTTTGGTGATAACACTGCTGGTAATGCTAGAGATTTTTCTGCTACATATAATGGTGTTGGAGAAGCAATTTACAATATCAACAGAACAAAAAGACATAACGTTAATGCAAATATAAATGCCGTTGTTGATATTGTTAAAGGTTTAACTTTTGAAACCACATATGGTATGAATTATTTTACTAGTAATTTAGATCAAACCAGAAACTCCATACAAGGTAGCCAAGGAGTTGCTTTAGGTGGTACTTTATTCAAGTCCAACAGAACATATGTATCTCAAAACTTTAATCAAATTTTAAGATATAAGACTACATTTGGTGAAAATCATGATTTTAACATGTTAATAGCTCACGAATCTTTTGTTGATAAAGACGAAGACTTTAATCTAAGTAAAAAGGGTATTGTAAATTTAAATCCTAATGCAGCAGGCGTTCCAGAAAACTACTTAGATCAAAATGGCGTTTCTACTGGATCAATCGTAGAAACCTCGTTGGAAAGTTACTTTACACAAGCTAATTACAGCTACGCAGATAAGTATTATTTATCGGGAACTTTAAGAAGAGATGGCTCATCAAGATTTTATAGAAACAAATGGGGAACATTTTGGTCGTTAGGTGCCGGTTGGATTGCTAGTGAAGAATCCTTTTTAAGTTCATCTAACGTTATTAACTTTTTAAAGTTGAAGGCTAGTTATGGTGTTCTTGGTGATCAAGGAAATTCTGCCTATGCTGGACAAATTGGGTTTAATATAGAAAACTTACTAGGTGAACCTTCTTTAGCTCCAAGAGCTGTTGTTGATCAAGACATTACCTGGGAATCTAGTGAACAACTTCAAGTAGGTGTTGAAATTGAATTATTTGATGGTACTATTCAAGCAGATTTAGATTATTACACCAAAACTACAAGTAATTTATATGTAAATAAAAGATTACCACCTTCTACAGGTGATGCCATTATTTTGACTAATGATGGTTCATTGGCCAATAGAGGTTTTGAATTTAATGTTACTGGTAATATTGTAAGAAATGCAGACTTTAACTTATCACTTACAGTGAATGGTGAAATGTTTAACAATGAAATAACAAAAATGCCAATAGAAAATTCTACTGGACTTCCAAAGGTTATAAACATAGATGGCCAATTTGGGCAATCAAAAGGTCGTAGTATATATGATTATTACATAAGAGAATGGGCTGGCGTAGACCCTGCTAACGGAAACCCAATGTGGATAGAGCATTGGTCGGATGAAAATGGCAACGGTTCATACGACAATGGTGAAGGAATTGCAGATATGTTGATTTTTCAAGCAGCAAATCCAGACGCAATTATTGAAGAAAGAGTAACAAACACCTACGCTGATGCCACTAGAAAGTATGTTGATAAATCTGTGATCCCAACAGTTAGAGGAGCTTTTAGATTAAACACTTCATACAAAGGATTATCTTTGGCTGCACAATTTGGATATAGTCTCGGAGGTTACGGATATGATGCACAATATGCAAATTTAATGACTAATGGTAAAGTTGGTTCGTCAAGTTACCATGCTGATATGAGAAATCGTTGGATGGCACCTGGGGATATTACTGCAGTTCCTAGATTATATTCAAATGAAAATGTTCAAGTAGTTTCTACTTCAACAAGATTTTTACAAAGTACTGACTATTTATCTTTGAATAACATTAGACTAGGTTATACTATACCTTCTAAATACTTAACCAAAACAGGTATATCTGGAGTTAATTTATGGTTATCAGGAGATAACGTATTTTTAATTAGTTCGAGAGATGGATACAACCCTACTACATCATTAACTGGTACATCTGGAAGATATACCTACAATCCGATATCTAATTATACTTTAGGTGTCAGAGTTAAATTTTAATAAAACTTTTAATTATGAAAAAAACAAACTATATCATTATAATTCTTACAGGACTTCTTTTCGCTTCCTGTAGCGAAGATTTCTTAGAGAAAAGACCAACTAGTTTCATATCAAATGAAGATTTAGGTGAAACTGCATTAATAAATCCTGAAATTGTTGAAGGGAATTTAAGAGGAATATACAATCAGATGGTAACAGCTGGTATTGGTGGCACTGGAAGTCAAGAAGACTTTGGTCATAAATCTTTTGATTTAATGAGTGATTTATTATCCAGTGATCTTGCTCAAATTGGCTCAAGATACAATAGATTCGTTTCTTTAGCTAATTACGTTTGGACAGAAGACAACACTATTAACCTACCTAATTATACAGCTTGGAGGTTTTATTACAGAATAATTAATAGTGCGAATTTAATAATTGACGCTAATGGCGGTAATGATGCTATCCCAGAATCTGATGCGGTGAAAGGAGTAGTAGGGCAAGCAAAAACCATAAGAGCTTTTGCATATTTTTACTTAAGTCAATATTATGCTATCAAATATGATGCAAGTGCAGAAATTTTACCTTTATATATCAACCCTGGTGAACCTGGAAAACCAAAATCACCAATGAGTGAAATATACGATCAAATTATTGCAGATTTAAACTCTGCAATTAGTTTTATGGACGGCTATACCAGACCAAATAAGGCATCAATAAATCAAAATGTAGCTAAAGGATTCCTTGCATATGTTTATGCATCTATGGGGCAAAGTGATAAAAATGTACTAGCTAAAAATTTAGCTGACGAAGTAATCAGTTCTGGAGAGTTTACAATGATGGACGCAAATGAAGTTACCGGTGGTTTTACCCAATTAAGCACTCCTGGATGGATGTGGGGATTTGATATTACCATAGCTAATGACTTAGGTTTAGTTTCATGGCATGGTTTTATGGATTACTATAGTTATTCATACCAAGCGGTTGGTAATTATAGAGGAATTGATGCCGGCTTGTATGATCGAATAAATGCTAATGATATTAGAAAACAGCAATTCGGTGGACCAGTTGGTAGCAGTCTTAACCCTGGTACTTCACCTTTGTTGCCTATTGGTAAATTTTATAATTTAAACAAAGTTCCTTTCGGTCAACTTCCTATTACTGATGATTATGTATACATGAGAGTATCAGAAATGTACTTATTATCAGCTGAAATGAGTGCTGTAGAAGGAAATGACTCCGCTGCAAAAGCTAGATTAAAAGAATTCTTATCTAAAAGGTACAGTAACCCTGCTGATTATGCGTATGTAGATGGGTTATCTGGACAAGCTCTTGTAGATGAAATTGTATTTAATACAAAAATTGAGTTTATCGGCGAAGGAAAAAGTTATCTTTTAATGAAGAGAAGAAAATTAAGTAATACCAGAGGTGATAATCATTTAAACAGAGTTGGTGAGACTATTTCTTATGATGATCCAAAAGTAACTTTCTCCATTCACCAAAGAGAAATTACCGACAACCCAAATATTGTTGAAGGTAATAAGTAGACAATATGTATTATTTTAAGATTTTAAAATATATATTTTTAGATACAAAAAATAACATCCTAATCACTACTTACTACTAAGTAGGTAGTGGTTTTTTTAATTCAATTCAAATTATGAAAAACAAGATATTATATTTATTAACATTCGCCCTTATTACAACTTTTATTGGCTGTGATGAGCCGGCAGAACCTACTGGAATCGAATTTATCACATTTCAAGAATCTTCTAAATCATTTGTTTTAGACCAAGGATCTACTCTTGAGACAGAGTTCAAGATTTATACAGCTACAAACGTGGGTTCAGATACTACTTTAGATTTAACTGTTACTGGATCTTTGGATGCTTCAAACTACACTGTTCCCGCTACTGTTACTATGTTAGCAAATACAAATGAAGCCACAGTTAGTGTTAAAATAATAGAAAATAATCTAGACCCTATAAATGGTGAGACACTTTCCATCAGTGTTGGAGGTCCTGACGGTTTTTACACAGGTGTAACCACTTTAGATATCATAGTTAATGTATTTTGTCCATCTCAAATAGCAGGAACATACATATATGACAATGGTAATGGTAAACCAGCAACTATTTCCGCAGGTTCAGGAATAAATAATTTTATTGTAAGTGGAGATAATTATTTTGGTACTGACTATCCATTCTATATTAATGACCAATGTGGTTCAATCTCCGTCACGGGCAGTTACGTTAATGATAATTTTGGTATACCGGCTTCAGGAAGTGGAACCGTAATGGATAATGGAGATGTTGTTATTACATACACTGTTGACGGTTATTTTGCTGACAGAACAATGACTTTGATAAAACAATAACAAGTTCTTCCTTGTTATAAAAAACCACCTTTTCTAAAAGAGGTGGTTTTTTTATGTTTATCATCTAAAATCGAACTTAGAAGAGAGTACATGATTAATCTTTATTTTTGATATTTGATAATAACTTTTTGTGGTTGAAACGATGTAAACAATGGGGTCTAAAACTGTCTTTTATAAAAACATGTAAAACCTTTACTCAATGAATGCTTGTTTAGACAAATATTTTCATATTCATAAATTATAATCTTAGCAATCAAACTTTAACATCGTCAACTTTCATTATAGATGTTCATTAAAAAATTATTCAAATTGTTTTAAGTATAACTAAGCAAATGCAGTTCACAAAAAAAAGAAAATATTTCAAAATTTTATCTAAAAACAACTATTTATATGATGAGTTAAATAAACAACATAAGACTTATTTTTTTTGAAATTCAAAATTCATCCTTTCTGCATATGGGATATGAATCCGTAAAACTATTTCATGGTAGATTAACCGTTAATCTCGGTACCTCTAAAAACTTTTTAACCTGTGATACATTCAGATATAAAAACTTAATTAGTTTGGAATCTACAAAAGAAACCCCAATAAAATAACATAAAAAAATATTTAAAAATAGGCTCATTAACCACAAATTTTGAAATGCTAATCTGTCAAACTATTATCATAGAACTTATGTGGCTAATTCTCTTCTATGTGCTTTTGACTCTGTCAAATATAAAAATGTTTAAAAAATCCTAGAACCCTTAATTGAAGTAAAACAGCATATATAAGTAACTTAACTTCTATTAATTATTCATACTCGGCTTGCGAAGTAAGCTCCAGAGCAGTTATAAACCATTTTATTATATCTTTATACTTTTCATCAACCCGGAAAAAAATAAAATCTTTTAAATAAATTTCTATGTATAAATTTGTAGATTAAAAAATTAAATTATTCACTTCAATTTACTAGAAACATTGTAGTTTTTATGAATCAAATATTCATTGAAATCAGATTAAAATATTTACTAGTTTCTCAGGTAACTCATACTGACTATAAACATAATTACCTGAAAATATTTGATAGTATATCCCCAACTATGGTGCATCATTCTTCTTACAATTTAACCTATTAGGACTTTTACAAATCATCAGAAGAAATCTAAGAAATAGGTAAAAAACAACTATCTTACAAACTATACAATGCAATATTAAGCAGAACCCAAGTGAACAATTATATATAAGAATCAAAAAACTAATATGGATATATAATTTATTCACCACTACCATTTCTTTTATTTGAACGAAATAGTGTTAAATATTTTTTTTTTTAAGAATTATTTAAGACTTTTGATATAATTAATTCAAATAATAATAAAATGAAGACAAAGTTTAATGGAATTTTAACGCTGTTTTTAGCGTTTGTAGTGCAAATTTCTTTTGCACAACAGAAAACTATTTCTGGAACAGTATCTGACGAAACAGGTCTGCTGCCAGGAGTGAGTGTAGTAGTAAAAGGCACAAACTCTGGTGTTGAAACAGATTTAGATGGAAAATATTCTATCGAAGCCTCCGAAGGTGATGTGCTGGTTTTCAGGTATTTAGGCTATGGTCTAATTGAAAAAACAATTGGTTCAGCAAACATAATTAATGTTACAATGAAACAAGAAGCAAACCTTCTTGACGAAATCGTAATATCTGGTGTAGCAGGAGCTACAAGCAGGAAAAAATTATCTGTAACTGTTGCCAAAGTTGGAGCTGAAGATATTCAAGAGGTTGTTGCTACTTCAGCAGCTAGTGCACTTCAAGGTAAAGTTTCTGGTGTATCTGTTGGTAATTTAGGACAGCCTGGACAAGGAGCCAATATCATATTAAGAGGTTCTACCAATTTCTACGGTTCACAAGAACCTTTAGTTATCCTAGACGGAGTCTTTGTGGAAAGTGGATTGCAAGATATCAATGTTGATGACATACAAAGTATGGAGGTTATTAAAGGCGCATCAGCCTCTTCCTTATATGGTTCTAGAGCTGGAAACGGTGTTATTGTAATTACAACTAAAAAGGGTAAATTAGGAAAAACAGAAGTAACTTTTAGAAATGAAATAGGATTTACTAAACTTACTAATTTTGCTAAGACCAACCAATCCCATCCGTACCAATTAGCCTCAGATTTTGAAAACTTTCAAGGACAGTACACCAGTTTTGAAGGAATTACTTATCCCGATGATTTTCAAAGCGTATGGGCTGCACCTAATCACCCGACAGCAACTGCTGGTGCTCGAATATTTACCGAAAACCAATATGCAGATCAACCATATGGAGTTTATAATGACTTCCAAGACATAATTTTTAGAGAAGGTCTAACTAAAACTACATATGCATCAGTTTCAAATGGTAGCGAACAAGCAAATATTTTCTTCTCGTTTGAAGATTTTGATTATGAGGGTGTATTTGCAAATACTGAAGGATATGCAAGAAATAGTTACAGACTTAATGCGGATTTTCAAATTACTGATTGGCTAAAAGTAAGTTCTAGTAACTTATTTGTCAATTTAAATGATAATACTCCTGGTGGGACAGACGATTTATATAGAATAATAATGAGATTATCTCCAGATGCCAATTTAACAGCTGATAACCCTGATGGACAGCCTTTTTATTATAAACCAGATCCATGGGAAAGTGAAAACAACAATCCATTATATCAGATTTATGCTGCTGATAGAAGATCTAAACAACAAAGAATTTTAGGTTCTTATAACTTCAACATAAAATTCGCATCTTGGTTAAACTTAAATCTAGAATACAGTTTTGAAAGTGATAATTTCAGATATACTAGTAATAACAAGTACGATACCTATACCACCGATGGTTCTGATATTGGTTTTGGATATTCAAAAGGTAGTTTATTAAAATTCAGTAGTAATAATTTAGCTCAAAAGGCCCAAGCAACTTTAAATTTCAGTAAAGAATTTGGTGAATTCGACGTTAATGCCAAAATAAGTTATTTGAACGAAGATATTGCTTACGAAAATTTTCAAGCTTCTGGAACTGACTACTTATATCCTAACTTACCAACTTTAGATAATTTTGATACAGGTCAAGTAGTCGCAAGTTCTGATTCAAGTCAGGTAACAGCGCAAAACTTCTTCGCTATTGCAGGTTTAATATACAAAGACAGGTATATATTTGATGGGTTATACAGAAAAGATGGTTCTTCTTTATTCGGAGAAAACAATAGATGGAATGACTACTATAGAGTTTCTGCAGCATACAGAATATCTGAAGATATTGATGTGGAATGGCTTGATGAATTGAAAATAAACTTTGCATTGGGTACGGCAGGTCAAAGACCTGGTTTTAACTGGCAATATGAGCAAGTGGGAATAAGTAATGGTGTTTTGAGTACAAATAGAATTGCAGGAAACCCTGACTTAAAACCTTCAGAAACTCAAGAAATGGAGGTTGGTTTAAACTTTGCTATACTCAATAACAGAATCACATTTGAAGGTGCCTATTCTAAACAAAATACAACAGACCAGTTTATGCTTGTTAATTTATTTGCTCCTGCAAATGCAGGTAAAAATAGACAATGGAAAAATGTTGGAGACTTAGAATCAGAAACAATCGAAGCAGCTATAAATGCAAGTATAATTAGATCGGAAGACTTCAACTGGAACTTAGGTGTAAATTTTGCTACAACATCAAATAGCATAACTAAATTAAACGCTCCAGAACAACAAGTAGGCCCAAGTAGTCTTTTCCTTTTAAGAGAGGGCGTCGAGTTTGGAAGCATGTACGGAAGAGCATTTGTAAGAGATTTAGAAACTATGTCTAATCAGTTACCAGCTGGTAGCGATATTTCTGAATATGCTGTTAATTCTGATGGTATAGTGGTATTAAAAAATACCATAGGAACAATATACGAAGCGCCTTTTGTTAAAGTTGATGAAGAAGGAGTTGCAACTTATGAGAAGATTGGTGATCAAAATGCTGACTTTAGAGTGGGTATTAATTCTACTTTCAGTTATAAAAACTTCGATTTATATATGCTTTGGGATTGGAAACAAGGCGGAGATGTCTATAATGTAAATAGACAATGGCTTACAATTTCAAACAGATCAGATCTTGTTGATCAGGCGGGTAAACCTGATAATGAGAAAAAAACTACAATCTACTACGGTAATCTTTATGATACAAACCTAAACAATGAGTTTTGGGTTGAAGATGGAACATTTTTGAAATTGAGAGAAGCTTCATTATCATATAATTTGCCGAAATCTGCGTTAGACAAAATAGGCTTTTTTACAAATGCAAAAATTAGTTTAATTGGTAGAAATTTATTTACTTTTACTAATTATAAAGGATGGGACCCTGAAGTTAATAACTTTAGTGGAGATACAAATCAATATTTTTCAGTAGACTACGGTGTTTATCCAGTTCAAACATCTTATACTGCTTCAATACAATTAAAATTTTAAATTATACAAAAATGAAAAAAATCAAAATAATAACTAAAATCGCACTGATTGCGGTATTAAGTTTTAGCTCATGTCAAGATTTTGACACTGATTTGGAAGTAATAAATACTGAAAATCCAAATGACGATACCATTAATTTTGATCCAGCTGCAGTTGAAGCTACTGCAGGTACTTTATATCAAAACTGGTATATGGCAAATTCTAGTTATACTTCAATTGGGATGTCTATGAATACTATGGCTGACATTTCATCATGTTCATGGGGTAATGCTGGAATGAGAGATACTTCAAGTGAGCCAAGAGCTGCCTGGAATAACACAACTGGTTATAGTAATGCAAATTTTCTTGCGACTCCTTTTAATGCCATGTACTCTGTACTTAATGATGCAAATACAGTAATGTCACAATACAACAACGGAGCGGAATTTAGTAATAGAGAAATGATTGCAGCTGTTGCAAAATTGGCACAAGGACTTAGTATCGGTTATCTTGCTTTAAATTTTGATCAAATTTGGTTATCTGATGAAGATGGTGCAAAAAATGATGGGAATTCAGCTGATCATAAAGAAGCCATGGCATTTGCTTTAACAAAAATTGATGAAGCCATTGCAATCTGCAACGCGAACGCATTTGAGGTTCCTTCATCTTGGTTTACTCAACCTTTATCGAATGTGGATTTAGGAAGAATACTTAATAGTTATGGGGCAAGAATGTTAACCATGAATTCAAGAAATAGCGCTGATGATAGTTCAAATGATTGGTCAAAAGTTTTAACTTATGCAAATAATGCGGTTAATACTGATTTTGAAATAAATCATGATGACGTTGTTTGGTATGATTCATTTAAAACATATCTAGTTTATCAAGGATGGGCAAGAATTGATTTATATGTAATCAATAAAATGTCTCCTTCCACTCCAGACTATTGGCCCGCTGCTGAAGTAATACTTCCAGAGGGAGCTAGTGATGATGCTAGATTATCTAGTGATTTTGAATATTTAGATAGTCAAAATTTTAGACCTGAAAGAGGTTCTTATCATTACAGTAACTACAGGTATAGTAGATATGATGCATACATTACTCAATGGACAATACCAACAACTGAAGTAGCAAAAGCTGAAATTGATATGTATAAAGCAGAAGCTAATTTAAACCTAGGTAATCTAGGAGCTGCTGCAGACATAATTAACGCAGGTACAAGAACGACTAGAGGTAATTTATTACCAATACAAGTCAATGCAAATACAATCAGTGACGCCATTCATTACGAGAGAATTGTGGAAATGCCTCTCTTATCTGCTGGATTATCTTTTTATGAAATGAGAAAGAAAGATTTATTACAACAAGGAACCCTTTTACACTTTCCTGTACCTGGAGCAGCCTTACTTTCAATCCCAGCAGACATATACACATTTGGCGGAACGCAAGGGGAATCTGGCTTAGATTACTCAACTGGGGGTTGGAGATAAAAATTTATATAAAATAAATAACAATTATGAGAAAATATTTAAAAATATCATACATATTAAGTTTTGCAATACTGACGGGAATATTTATAACCTCCTGTAGCGAGGATGATTATGGAAGTGATGTAAATAAAGTAGCACCATTTATATTTGATTTTGAGGGCTCAGAAACAGTAAACTTTCAAGCCACCGAAACATATTCCGTAACTCCTAGAGGAGGATCTAAATACATTTGGGAAGTAAATGGAGCTACTGCAACACCAGTTGATGGAGCTCCAAATAAAATTAGCGTATATTTCGATCAAATAGGGGCCGCCCAAGTTTCTGTTTATGAAGAAACTGCTAACGGTAGTAAATCAGAAGTATCAATGAAGACAGTAAATATTCTTCAATTATGCGAATGGTCAATTCAGATGAAAGACTCTTATGGCGATGGTTGGAACGGTGCATCCGTGACTATAGCCTTTACAGGAGGTGTAGAACTTGCTCCTATTAATATTACTTTACCAGATGGAGCATCATCGACTCAAACCTTTGATGCGCCTAATGGTTATGACATGACTGTAACCTTCAATGAAGGTGATTATGATGAGGAGGTTACATATGAGATAATGGATTCTAGTGGAGCCACTGTATTTTCAGATGGTACCAATCCAACAGTAGGCTTAGCATTTACAACTGTAGTTACATGTCAATAAAATTTTATTAAGATTAAAAACCACCTAGTTTAGGTGGTTTTTTTTGCTTTATATTTAACTATCTTTGTATAATATGATAGAGGGTAAAACAACAATTTTCGGTATAAGAGCAATTATAGAAGCCATAGAGAGTGGATCTACTATTAATAAGATATATTTACAAAAAGGATTAAGAGGATCTCTTTTTTTTGAATTAGATAAACTTATCAAAGAAAAAAAGATTACCACAAGTATGGTTCCTATTGAAAAATTAAACAGACTATCTAAAAACAGTAACCATCAAGGAGCTGTTGCCCAAATATCGCCGATCGAGTTTTCTGATTTAGAGCAATTGATTGAAAATACTAAATCCGCAAATAAGATTCCCTTATTTTTATTATTAGACCAATTATCTGATGTTCGGAATTTTGGAGCAATAATTAGAACTGCCGAATGTACAGGTGTTAATGGTATTATTATTCAAAAAAATGGAAGTGCTCCAGTAAACGCAGAAACCATAAAAACCTCCGCGGGCGCAGCGTTCAAAATTCCCATCTGCAAAGTGGACCATATTAAAGATGCCTTATTTTTATTGCAAGCATCTGAAATAAAAACAGTGGCGGCAACAGAAAAAACTGAGAGTTCACTTTACGAAATTGATTTGAATCAACCTATTGCTATTATTATGGGCTCAGAGCATAGAGGAGTGAATCCCTCTATATTAAAAATGGTTGATTACAAAGCTAAATTACCATTATTAGGAGAAATAGAATCGTTAAATGTATCTGTAGCGTGTGGCGCTTTTTTATATGAAACGATTAGACAGAGAAGTCAAAATATTTAATTTTCACTTTGATCCTCTTCTACTGTTGGAGGCGCAAAATTACCATTTTGATCAAACATTAAATCAAAGTCTGTTTCAATAAACTGATATTCATTTTTAACAATTCCCTTTTTTCTATAAAATAGACTTAATAATAAACCCGTAAGGAAACCCATCAAATGTCCTTCCCAAGACATGCCTTCTTTAATGGGTAAAACATACCAAATCATACTGCCATATAAAAAGATAACAATTAGAGATTGAGCTACTAATCTATAGTGCTTCCTAATTATGCCACTAAAAAAAATAAAACTAAAAAGTAGATAGACAATTCCACTCGCACCGATATGATATGAATCTCGGGCAATCGCCCAAGTGAAAAAGCCAGTAATAAACCCGCCTATTAATAAAATTTTATATGCTAACTCTCTGTAGAAATAAAAAAGACTTACTAATAGCACAAATAAGGGGATAGAATTATTAAATAAATGACTTGTATCACCATGTATAAAAGGAGCTAAGAAAACACCTCTAAAGCCTTCAAAAGTTCGAGGATAAATTCCATATTTATTAAAATTGAGTCCAAAATATATTTCTAGCCAATAAATAAACCATATTGCAAGGAGATATAAACTAGGTATAAAAAATATAGATTTTGTTATTTTTAATTGGTTCTCATCATTCACAATATAAAAATACCAAAAATCTAACCAAATTACCTTATTTACTAATTCTGTCAGAAATGTTCATTATTTTTACTACATGAATGAACCTTTGGCAGAAAGAATTAGACCTAAAAAATTGGAAGACTACATTAGTCAGCAACATTTAATAGGAAAAAATGGAATACTTACCAATTTAATAAAACAAGGTATAATTCCGTCCTTAATTTTTTGGGGACCTCCTGGAGTTGGAAAAACTACTTTAGCTCATATTATTGCCACTGAAACTAATAGACCTTACTATACTTTAAGTGCCATAAGTTCTGGTGTTAAAGATGTAAGAGAAGTCATTGAGAAAGCTAAACAAAGTGTTGGCTTATTTACAGCTAAAAACCCAATACTTTTTATTGATGAAATTCATAGGTTTAGTAAATCTCAACAAGATTCATTATTAGCTGCTGTTGAAAAAGGCTGGGTAACATTAATTGGTGCCACCACAGAAAACCCTAGTTTTGAAGTGATTCCTGCCCTACTTTCCCGCTGTCAGGTTTATATTTTAAATTCTTTTGATAAAAATGATTTAATAGCTTTATTACATAGAGCGATTCAAAAAGACCACATTTTATCAACTAAAAAAATAAACTTAAAAGAAACTGAGGCCTTGTTGCAGATTTCTGGTGGTGATGCCAGAAAACTTCTAAATATTTTTGAACTATTAGTTTCCTCAGAGGATGAAATAGAAATTACGAATAAATTAGTTTTAAAGAAAATTCAAAAAAATATAATTAGATATGACAAAACAGGCGAACAACATTATGATATTATTTCCGCATTTATAAAATCTATACGAGGGAGCGACCCAAATGGAGCTGTTTACTGGTTAGCTAGAATGATTGAAGGAGGCGAAGATGTTAAGTTTATTGCACGTAGATTAGTAATTTCAGCCTCTGAAGATATTGGCAATGCAAACCCAACCGCTTTAATTTTAGCAAACACAACATTTCAAGCAGTTGCTGCAATTGGAAACCCCGAATCTAGAATTTTACTAAGTCAATGTGCAGTTTATTTGGCAAACTCTCCAAAAAGCAATGCATCTTATCTCGCAATAAAAAATGCACAAGCTATTGTAAAACAAACAGGAGACTTATCTGTACCATTGGAACTAAGGAACGCCCCTAGTCAATTAATGAAAGATCTAGATTACGGCAAAAATTATAAATATTCACATGATTATCCTAATAGTTTTGTAAATCAAGAATATTTACCTCATGAAATCTCTAGAACCAAAATTTATGAACCTGGTCATAACCAAAGAGAAAATCAGTTTAGAGAGATTCTTAAGAAAAGATGGAAAGAAAAATATAAGTATTAGAATTTAATTTGATATTCTTTTACTTGAAGTTTACCATCTTCATAAAACTCAGCTACCCAAACATCATTTTTTTTGGTGATGCTTCCAGATTTACCTTTAATAATAAATCTATCCTTTGAACTTGTTTTTAAAATAACATAAACAACCTCCGGTTTTGTATTGACCAATTGAAAACCGTTTTCCACAGATTGTGCATATAAAACATCAATAGTAGTATTGTTTGATGTATTCGTACTTGCTTGTGTTGCAATAACTGCAGACGAAGCCGCAGTTGCAGTTATTTTGGTATCTATTATTGCTGCATTTGCATTATAACTGTATTCGAAATCTTCCATAGATTCATATGCCTTTCTTATAGCCTCTTGAAATGCTTTTTTATAAACCTTCTGCTTACTTTTCCCAACATCCGAAGTATATACTACCTTACCGTAACAATCTTCCAATTGTATTCTATTTTTGGTTGTAAGTATACTAGATTCATCTATTACTCTCGCCAAAAGGGATAGACATCTATTATTTACTATTTCTTTAGGTAAAGTTTCATCTTCTAAATAAACTTTAAAGCCTTTCTTTTCTAACAAAAACTTTGTTAAAGAACTTGTTTGATATTGATCTATCTTTTTTAAAAAATCAAACTTGTTTGCTACAATTATATATTGATACTTTTCTAGATTAACTTCCTGACTAAAAATTGAAGTGCTTATTAAAAGCAATAGAAAAAAACTTATTTTTTTTATCATTTTAATTGAATATTAAATTAAATCCTAATTGTAAAGATACATGATTTGCTGATGATAGGTTTCTGTAAGATAAAATATTATCTAACATTGCATATACATTAAAATTACCCATCCTCGCTGATAAACCAGCTCCTACATTGGCTGAAGAAAACTTATCTAAAGTATATGTGAATTTGGTTTGTATATTTTTAGTTAAAACTTTTTCATAAAAACCGGTTAAAGCAATTTGTGATTGTGAAAGTCTAAAAGTACTATATAGCTGAACCCCTAATGCATCAGTATAAAAATCTTTAGGTCTATTATCATAACAAATTCTACTTTTTCTTTCTCCAAAACTATATTTTAGAGCAGCATTCATTTTTGTTGGTCTCCAAGAAATATAAGAATCTTGATTTTCAGTAGTTGGTAAATCGCTTTTAAATTGATTGTTAATCTCATCCCAAAAATTTGCAGAATCATCACGATTAAAAAGAAAATCTACCCCCTCAAAAGTAAAGTTACCCTCTACCTTCGTATTCTTGACATTTTTAGTATGGTTTATAAAACCAACATCTAGAATACTTGCAGAAAACTCCAACTGAGGCGAAAATTTATATATTATTCCAAAGTCAACACCTAGTCCCATATTAGAACCAAAAAACGTATTTCCAATATATGCGCCCTCATCATCGATATACTCGTCTGTTTCAGCATCTACTAAACCAGAAGTTCTTGCTGTCAAATTTATAGTATCAAAATAATGAGTAAGCAAATTATTAGAACCTTCCACAGTATTAAAAGTTCCTGTGTTATTTGTAGACTCCATATTTAAAGCAGATGAATAAATTTTTAATCTTGCACCAAAGGAAAACTTATCATTAACTTCTTTAGAAATACCTGCATGCAACACTCCTAAAGCATCTGCTTTATAATTGAATTGTGATGCACTAAAATTTTTATTTAAATAAGGTTCATTACCTTCTGTCATTAATTTAAAAAAATCTACTGGTATGTTTCCAATAGCATCAATTTCTTGGTAAAATCCGAAATTGAAATACATTTTATCGTTAATTCTAAAACCACCGCTTAAGACTTCAACTTGCGTGTTTATAGAAACAATATCATTTTCTTTTAATTGATTTAAAACTAGAGCTATTTTATCGTTTATATTCCTATTATCTTTTGCAAATACATCTGTTAAATTAAAACCTGTTGAGATTATGTCTGTTGATATTCCGGATAAAAGAGGAATACCAATATGAAATTTGTAGTTTGTTTTTACAGCAGGATTTAACAATGATGCTTGTGGTAATTCTGCAAAATTATATAATATCTGTCTGTTTTGAGCTACTGTTTTTATCATTAATAAAGTCAGTAAAAAAAATAAATACTTTCTCATTTTAGAGTTCAGATTCTATAAAAAATGTTATTGAACTTTTAAATTCAAACTCACTGTTATCAAATGGATTCATTTGTGTACCTGTATTTTCTAATGATGCTCTTACTCTTATTTTTACAGCGTTGTATATATCAGGGTTATCAGCTAATATAATTTCATCTTCATAAGGTTCAGGATTTAAATCTTCACTTTCAACGTAAATTGGGGCAAAGGAAAAAACTGGTAAATCTTGATCATTTAGAAAATCTAACTGAATACTAACATCTCTATCAAATTCATTTTTAAATTCAGCGTTAAAAACCATTTTAACTACATTTTCTGTAATAGTATTATTTTGAAATATCCCAATTTCTGAAGTTTCTTCTATACTGTTTTCTTGCACACCTGTTTCATCAAAAAATTGAAAAGGTTGTACTGTAAAATAGGTTAATGCAGCGGTAAATACAGGTTTTAGAACAAAGTCATTTACTTGATCAAAATCTAAACTTTCTGCGCATGAAGTAATAATAATTAAGTTAAGTATTAGTGCTACTTTTTTTAGGGAATCCATATTGTAATAAATACTAATTTAATTAACGTTAAAAAGCCTAAAGATATTGCTTAATTTCCATTAAAGACTTGACTGAAGTAAAATTATATTCTTTAACGTCTGCTTCATCAAAATTACAGTGAATGGCTTGCATCCCAATATTTAATGCTCCTGAGACATCTGCCTCAATGCTATCCCCAATCATAATTGAATTTTCTGCATTTGCATCAGCCACTTTTAAAGCATGATGAAATACTTTAGGATTGGGTTTTTTTACACCCACAGATTCTGAAGTGACAATGACATCAAAATAGTGCAGAATTTTTGATGATTCCATTTTCTTAGACTGAATTTCTTCAAATCCATTAGTAATCATATGGAGTTTGTATTTAGCTTTTAAATACTCTAATATTTCAAAAGTACCCTCAAATAAATGATTGAAATCTGATAAATGCTCAATATACTCAATTGCTAAAGTATTGATTAAATCATCAGATATTTTATAATCAATAGCATTAAAAGCTTTTTTTAATCTTTGGTATCTTAACTCGCTTTTTGATATTTTCTCCTCTCTATATAGTTTCCAAAACTGCAAGTTTAGAGGTTTATACACTTTTAAAAAAGCATCTAAATTAACGTCTATATTTTGTGTTTTAAAAATTTTCTGGAAAGTTAAATCAGAGTTTTTTTCGAAATCCCATAAAGTATGATCTAAATCAAAAAAAACGTGTTTTATATCTCTTTTACTAATATTGCTCATAATTTATTTAAATCAGTTTATATGATAATTAATCAAACTCAATTTGTGTATTTTTGAAAAAAAAAGCATTGACCGCTAAAATAAACAAAAACTCTTTATCGTATTTCTATAAGAATATATTTATTATGTTTAGAGGAACAGTAATTGCTCAAATTATTGCTGTTTTAGTGGGTGTTTATCTAGCAAAGTTATACGGAGAAAAGGCCTACGGCTATCTTGGTGTTTTCTTGAGCATTATTGCTATAACCTCTGCTGTTGCTACTCTTCAACTAGATAAGTGCATTGTTATATCTAAAAAAGAAGAAGAGAGTAAAAATTGGTTTAATTTTAATTTGGTTTTAATACCGGTTACTATTTCTTTGTGTTTCTTAGTATTTTTCTTCTTTTCTGGTTTATTTCGTTTAAAACAAGTTACAACAACAATTTTTTGTCTTTCCTTTTTCGGATCGATGATAGTAACCTACAATTTAATTAATGACAGTTATTTCACTTATAGAAAGCAATTTTTAATTATATCAAATACCAAAATAATTACAACCATTTGTAATGTTATTTTCCAATTTGGAATGTATTATTATTACAAAAATATTGGGCTAATTATTGGTTATTTATTGTCGCAAATAATACTATTAATTTATTGCTTTTATAAAAACAAAAAGAGTATTACAAGGGTTAATTTTAATGATATCAAAAAAGGAATTAAAGAAAACAAAACAATTATTAAGTATTTACTTCCATCAAACACGATAAATACGATAGCAAATCATTTAATGCCAATATTACTTTTAGCATTTTTTGATGCGGAAAAAGCGGGTGTTTATTTCTTTAGCATTAAACTTTTAGGAGTTCCTTTATTTTTGATATCCTCCTCTATATCTCAAGTTTATTTTCAAAAATCTTCTGAATTAATCAATAGAAATAATACTGAATTATTAAAAATTACTAAAAAAATAATATTATCTAATATTTTAATAATGATATTGTTTCTATTAGCCATAAATACTTTAGGGACTTATTTTCTAAATCTGTATTTCGAAAATAAATGGGAAAATTTAAATACTTATATCTTTACATTATCATTTTTAATTTTAGCAAGAAGCTGTTTTAATCCAATTAGTAGTTTAATTGTGGTTCTTAATAAAAATTTAATTGGTTTATTTTTTAATTCGTACTTGTTTATAGTGAATTTGATTGCTCTTTATTTTGGGGTCATCAATAACGAAATAATGCATACAATAATTATATTAGCTATATTTGGTGCTATTGGTTATGTAATTTTAATGTTTTATTTTCTAAATCTTTTAAAGATAAATAGGAGTGTTTAAAAAAATAGATTTTTTCTTTTTTGGATGGATCATTAATTGGGTGTATCCAGAATATTATCGTCCAAAATATAACTACCAACGTTATTATATTTTATTTTTTCATTATTTAATACCACAGAAATTATTTAGATTAAACCCAAAAGTAAAATGGCCTGTTCATTTTACCTCTAAAGT
>Ga0206127_1001337_pt1 | contig 27194 bp, 28 predicted proteins | sample Helgoland_Spring_6_FD_148646 | JGI IMG/M metagenome (GOLD analysis project Ga0206127, IMG submission 148646) | Pelagic subsurface seawater microbial communities from Kabeltonne, Helgoland, North Sea - Helgoland_Spring_Bloom_20160419_1 | ecosystem: Environmental > Aquatic > Marine > Epipelagic ...
AACACGGAGCCGCTCGTGCGGTTGAATGTTGAGGGCAAGGGCAGTGCGGACGCGCTTGGGGCACATGTGAGCGCGATTGCGGATTTGCTTGGTGGGACGCGTGCTTGAGCATACCGATAATGGGGTGTTATGGGTGGGTCAGGATGGGTTTTTGCAATCTATAAAAAGAAGTAAGTTGAGTATTATTTTATGAAAATTGTTGTTGTAGGTTTGGGTTACGTTGGGCTGTCAAATGCGGTATTGTTAGCGCAGCACAATGAAGTCATTGGGGTGGACATTTCGCAGGAGCGTGTGGATGCGCTGAACGCGCGGAAGTCTCCGATTATTGATGCTGAGCTTTCTGAGTATCTGGCTAAGAAAGATTTGAACCTGTCCGCGAGCACTGACTTGAGAGCCTCCGTGTATGGGGCTGATTACGTGATTGTGTCTACGCCGACAAATTATGATGAAAAGACAAATTTTTTTGACACCTCGTCGGTTGAGGCAGTGATTTCTCACGTTATTGAGTATGAACCTAATGCCTGCATCGTCGTGAAATCTACTATTCCAGTTGGCTTCATCGAGCATGTGAGAGAGCGATTAAATGCGGATGCCGTTTTCTTTTCGCCAGAGTTTTTACGAGAAGGTAAGGCGCTGCACGATAACTTGTATCCAAGCCGTATTATTGTGGGCGAGAAATCAGAACGTGCAGAGACATTCGTAAAGCTGCTCGCTGATGGAGCGTTGAAGTCTAATGTTGAACTTCTGTTCACTGGTGCGCGTGAAGCCGAGGCGATTAAGTTATTTTCGAATACATATCTTGCGATGCGAGTTGCGTTTTTCAATGAGTTGGACAGTTACGCACTCGCTGGTGAGATGGACAGCTGTGAAATAATTAAAGGAGTATCGCTAGATCCGCGCATTGGGGACCATTATAATAACCCATCGTTCGGTTATGGCGGCTACTGCTTACCAAAGGATACAAAACAGCTCTTGGCAAACTATAGCGCTGTTCCCCAGAATTTAATACGCGCAATAGTTGATGCGAATTCAACGCGCAAGGACTTCTTGGCAGAAGAGATCATTAAAAAAGAACCCAAAACAGTTGGAATTTATCGCCTAGTAATGAAGGCGGGTAGTGATAATTTTCGCCAAAGTTCTATTCAGGGGATTATGAGACGGATAAAGGCCAGAGGTATCGAAGTTGTAATTTATGAACCTGAATTGAATGAGCCATATTTTTTCAATTCACGCATTGAAAGAGATCTTAGAGAATTTAAAGATGTTTCAGACGTGGTTATTGCAAATCGGATTAGTAACGAATTAAAAGACGTGATTGATAAGGTTTTCACAAGAGATTTGTTTTATGAAAATTAGGAAAGCTGTTTTTCCTGTCGCAGGTTTTGGCACGCGGTTCCTGCCGGCGACAAAAGCTATGCCGAAAGAGCTGCTGCCCATTGTTGACAAGCCGTTGATACAATATGCGGCGGAAGAGGCGATTGCCGCGGGCATCGACACCCTGATTTTTGTGACGGGCCGAAATAAGCGTGCGATTGAAGATCACTTTGATGCGAATAATGAATTGGAAGCCATGCTACGCGCCAAGGGTAAAGATGCGCAGGCTGACATGGTTCGCAATATAATACCCACTGGTGTCCACTGCATATTTGTGCGTCAGGCCGAACAATTGGGTCTGGGCCACGCGGTTTTGTGTGCGGAACGTGCTGTTGGAGGAGATCCCTTTGCAATTTTATTGGCTGATGATTTTCTTACGGATTACGAACCCGGTGTGACGGCGGATCTGGCGCAAGCTTTTGCGCGCAGCGGTAAATCGCAGCTTTCGGTGATGGAGGTCGATGGGCCTGATATCTCAAAATACGGCGTTGTTGTGCCAAATGGGTCTGGTGCCGTTATTGCGGGCTTGATTGAAAAGCCCGACGCGAGTGATGCACCTTCAAACTTGGCGTCTATCGGAAGGTATGTTTTAACGCCTGATATATTTAAAACTTTGCGGGGACTCAGCGCGGGAGCAGGTGGGGAAATTCAATTGGCAGATGCAATCAATATCCATGCGCAGCGGGGCTCTGTCGAAATTGTGCATTTGAACGGGCGGCGGTTCGATTGCGGTTCATTAGATGGATTTATGGAAGCTTCCAAATACGAATACATTGAGAGATTCAAGGAATAAAATGTCAAAAATTTATCCAGTTTTACTCGCTGGTGGATCAGGTACGCGACTTTGGCCATTGTCTAGGAAATCTTACCCTAAGCAGTTTTCAAAATTGATTGGTGAAATCACTTTGTTTCAAACAAGTGCCCAACGGCTCACTTCGTCTGATATTATTGAATTTGCTCCACATATAACTCTTACAAATTCCGAATATCGTTTCATTGTGGCGGAACAACTACAGGAAATTGGTATCGACCCTGGTCCCATTTTAATTGAACCAGAAGCGAAAAATACTGCAGCTGCAATTTTATCTGCATCTTTGTATGCGCGTTCAGTGGATAAGGATGCAATTATGCTTGTTGCGCCCTCGGATCATATTATCCCTGATACAACATATTTTCACGAATCTATAAAAGTTGGGCTATCTCAGACACAAAATGCTAAGATAGTAACTTTTGGGATAAAGCCGACACATCCAGAAACTGGATATGGTTACCTGGAAATATCAAAAGATAAACTAGATAGTGGGAACATTGCAGATATCATGAAATTTGTTGAAAAACCTGATATTCATACCGCTAATCAGATGCTGAAAAATGGAAATTTTCTTTGGAATGCTGGTATTTTCCTTTTCCGCGCGAAGGATATGATAGATTTATTTAAGTCTTATCAACCCAATACCCTCAAATTTGTTTCAGATGCAATTGATAACGCAAGATCAGATTTAGGTTTTCTACGTCTTGCAGAGCAACCTTGGATGAGCCTGAAAAATATCAGCATCGACTATGCCATAATGCAACAAGCCCGTAACTTAGTTGCAGTTTCTTTTGGCTCAAAATGGTCAGACCTTGGAGGTTGGGACGCTGTTTGGGCTGAATGTAACGCTGATCAACATGGTAACGTACTATCTGGATCTGCGCATGCAATCGAGTGTTCTGATAGCTTACTTCGCTCGGAGAACACAAGTCAGCAAGTTGTTGGAATTGGTTTAAACGGAATTATGGCCATCGCAATGCCAGACGCTGTGTTAATTGCTCAAAAAGATCATGCACAGGATGTGAAGAAGGCCGTTGAACTTTTGAAGACAAAATCGATACCGCAAGCAGAAGTTTACCCACGGGATCATCGCCCATGGGGTTGGTTCGAAAGTCTAACACTTGATGCAACTTTCCAAGTAAAACGGTTGTTCGTGAAACCCGGCGCTTCTTTAAGTTTGCAAAGTCATAAATTCCGGTCGGAACATTGGATAGTAGTTTCTGGATGTGCGACGGTTGTGGTTGATGACGATGTCTATCAGCTACAGAACGGAACATCTACTTTTATACCACAAGGCTCCAAACACCGATTATCAAATTTCACCGACAAGGAACTGGTGATTATTGAGATACAGGTAGGTACATATTTTGGCGAAGACGACATCGTAAGATACGATGATCGATACGAAAGGACATGATAAATGTCACTAGTAACTATTCTTGAGGAAAATAAGAAAATCTGTTCTGAAATAGGATCGAGTGAAGTCGAGGTCACCGTGATCTCAAATTGGTCTTCTGAAATTTATAAGGAATACATTTTAAATGCTTTTCTTGTTTCGGGAATAAACCCTAAAATTAAATTTATATTTACGGATTTCACAGAAAATTATCTTACTAAATTTTCTATCAATCAAATCGTTTTAGTTCTTAATGATATCGGATACCTTGTGGCCGATTTGCATATTCGTCAAGCATCTCTGAGTCAAATTGAAATCAATCAAGTCATTGAGCGCGGTTATAAATTGATCGATGCAATTTCTGATGCAAGTTCTAGATGTAAACTATTAATAACAAATAATTTTAGTTCAACTTTATACTCTGAAAATATTTTTGAAGATCAAATGCCGATAGATGAGATAGCAAACAAATTAAATGATCATATCCGATCAAAAGAATTGATGTATGTTGACATAAAGAAGATTGTTGAAAATTTAGGGATTTCACAAGCGAAAAATTATAGAGACATTTATTCTAAAATGGTACCATATTCACCATCCATGATCGAAGAAATTAGGAAATCAATCGAAACAAAAATTGCTAAAACTAACGGAAAGCTTATAAAAACTATTATCCTAGATTGTGATAATACGCTTTGGTCCGGTGTGATTGGTGAAGACTTGATTGATGGTTTGAGGTTTAGGCCTAAAGATAGGATGCACAGTGCGTATTCTGAATTTCATCACTTACTAAAATATTTAAAAAGCAAAGGAATTTTATTAGCGCTTTCCACAAAAAATAATGCGCCTGATATAGACGAAATTCTGAAAGATCCCGATTTTATATTTGATGAACATGATTTTGTTTCGATCAAAGCAAACTGGGTTGAAAAGTACATAAATATAATTGAGATTTCACAGGAATTAAATTTGGGCTTAGATTCGTTTTTATTCATAGACGATAATCCAAATGAGATTGCTTCCGTACAAACTTTTCTACCCCAGGTTGCAACCATCAAAGTTGACAAAAACTTCAACAAATTCATCTCTCAATTCAAAAAAGAACTCAATGCTATTTTACCTATAAGTACAACGACAAAAATAAATGCCACAGAACGCTATCTTGTTGAGACCAAACGGAACCAAGTGAAAAATGATCTTTCGTGGGAAGATTACCTTGCAACTTTGAATGTGAAAATTTCTTATTCGCTAAGCCCAAGCATTGATTATGAGCGATGCTCTGAGATGACACGAAAAACAAATCAGTTTAATTTCACGACGAATAGGCGAACAAAAGCAGAGTTGATTAATTTTGCTGCTGACGCTGAATTAGATTTGATGCAGATCGAAGTTTCAGATTCTTTTGGAGATTATGGAATTACAGGTTTTATGGAGATAAAAAGTGAACGCAAAATAAAAACTGTAGAGCAATTTTTGCTCAGTTGCCGTGTGCTCGGCCGCGGGGTTGAACGAAAGATAATTGATTATCTCATAAATGAGTTTCTAGATGATAGTGATGAGTCATTAATCATCAAATATCGTCCGAGTGCTAAGAACGTAATTCTTGGAGAGTTCATTCGTGGACTATGTAGTTGTGATTTTGATCCAAAACGTCAACAAAAAATTATCTACCATAGAAAGGAAAATAGATGGACGTTGAAACCAGAGTAAAGCAACTTTTCGAGCTGATAACTAATGAAAAGCTGCCCGACGATACAGGTAATTTAGAAGTAGACGATCTCGAAGGTTGGGATTCTGTTGCTCATATGAACTTAATTTTAGCAATTGAAGAGGCATTTTCTGTCACGTTTTCAGAGTCAGAGATTGAGCTAACGACCCATTATAGCCAACTTATAGAAATTACTAACAAAAAACTATGATGTATTTAATTGGTGATAGCCAAGTCCGTTCATTCAGCCAGTTTAACGAGGTCGTCTCATTGTTTCTAGGGCCCGCTAAACTAAACAACTTTAACGATGAAAAAAAAGCAAGAAAAACAAAAGAAAAAATCACTAATTCACTTAAGCATATTTCTAATGCTGGTCGCATAATATATTTAATTGGTAGTGGATACCGGTATTCTAATGCGTTCAATGATAAAACAAATTCGGAAATTATTGATCTCGCCAAATGTTATTGGAAACATACATTGGACTTATCGAATTTACTGGGCGTTCCTCTCATAATTGCTGGACCAGTACCACCTACGATTTATGGTGGCGTTAATTTTGATGCATGGAAGTTATTCAATGGCACCTTGCGTGACTTAATGAATACATCCAAGCTTACATTTATTGATTTTGCTGATATAATGTCGTCAGGTGGCCCATTAGCCGGTGTTGAAATTTTCGATGAAACACATATTTCTGCGACTTTTGCCGGATCATTGCTAAAATCATTTTCTGACGAAAAAATAATTTCTTATGGATGCGATACCTACGAAGAAGAAATAAATTTTAGTAAATATGGTGCAGTAAAGGTTGTCGGTGACCTAAACATTAACGATCTCTCTATTAATAAATATGATACCCTTTGCTTCAACTTATTGAACAGAAACAACAAGGTGAAAGATGAATTAATTGATGTATTGAAGCTGGAAATTAATGATTATGCATCCGTATCGTGTATAGAGGATGGTAGCGGTTTTATAGGTAGAGAAATTAACCGTTTAAAAAAAAATGCATGTGTCAAAATGGTTCTACGGAACGAAGTATTAAAAAATAGGGCAAACTGTTTGAATGCACTTTTTGGGGCAAAATTTAACATTGTTGAATTTGGATATTTTTTAGAAGGTCATACAGATTTAAGTGACATATTAATTATAGATGGTTTCGAGAAAATTAGGGATGAATATAAAGAAACACTGATTAAATTATTTGTTAATTACAAAAAAATTATCATCATATCCCGTCAGCCAGAAAAAGATCAGAAAATTTTAAAAAAATTTAAGTATTCGACCTCATTTGGAAAAGCGGGGCGCAGTCACGGTTATGGGAGTAAGGTGGTATATAATGTGATAAAGCAAAAAAAGTACTCATGGTGGAAATTTAGATAATGACTTTCTCGATCAGCGAAGATGATCATCGAAGATTTATCAAAGTTAGTGGTGACAGTAATCCTTTGCATGCGGACGTAAACTATTGTGCGAAAACTCCGTATGAGACCCCAGTTATTCACGGAGTACATCTCGTTTTTCTTTGTTTAACTTTTATCGAAAAGAAATTTTCTGATAAAAAGAAAATAATGCAATTAATTCAGGGTGCACAATTGTCGTGCGTCTTTATAAATACAGTGAAAATTAATGAAAAGTTTAACATACAAATTATAGATAATAACAATGATAATCTAAATGTAGAGGTTATTGGAAAAAGGTGTGGACAAGTAAAAGCGAAGTTGAAAATTTCTAAAACTCAACTTCATAATTTTGAGATTGATTCATCAAGCAATTATCAAGTAGAGAAATTGAAGACGTTGCAGCAGCTCTCAGCAAGGTGTGGAGGTGAATTCTTAGAAAAGTATAGCTGGTTTGGTGAGGCAAATGTAAATAATTTATTGAACTTGACCCGGATAGTAGGAATGGTTGCGCCTGGAGAAAGCGCATTGTTTAGGTCATTTGAAATAAGGTTGGATTTCTTTAAATCTGAGGTGAAGCTTCAAAAAGTCTTCGAAGACAATCGGTTTGGGATTGTTCGTTACGAGATGGAAGGATTTGGAAAATATGATGCGCTTGTACGGCCTCAAATAGTAGCTTATCAAAGTTTGGCGCCAGTAAAATTTAGTACAGATTTTGGTATTCGAGAGCGCATCATAGCCGTGTTTGGTGTTACGCGTGGCCTTGGTTTCTTAGTTGCGCTAAGTTTACTTTCGGCTGGATATAAAGTAGTGGGCTTTGGCCGCCGATCGGGGACGCCTAGTTTGGAACGTTTGGCGGAGTATAAAAACTTCAAATTTCAGCTTTTTGATGCCGAGTGCGAAGAACTACCTGAAATAAAAGAGCCGTTAAGGTATCACGCTGTTTTATATTTTTGCACGCCCAGTACTCGTTTGGGCAGTAAAAATTTTTACGATAAAAACCTGTATAATCGATACGTGAAGTATTATGTTTCTACGCCTCGAAAAATTTGTGACCGACTAAAGCCGGCCATTTTTATGCAACCATCCTCAGTCGCTATTGAGACGCGGCCTTCGCAGATGATTGAATATGCTGATGCTAAAGTTCAGCAGGAAAAGTGGATGTCGGAACGTCGACAGGGAACAGTTTTATATCACCCGAGGCTTCCTGCTGTTGCCACTGATCAGAATGCAGTTCCAGGAGTTTACAACAAATTGTCGCTATCTAATGCAGTTTCACTTTTAATGGAGAGCTTGAAACATGAATGATTACTTCTCGGGCAAGTCGGTACTTGTGACTGGCGGTACTGGATCTTTTGGTCATGAATTCGTTAAGAAATTAGTGACGCAACATACTCCGGAACGAGTTATTGTTTTCTCTCGAGATGAAATGAAGCAATGGGAGATGGCAAAGCTATTTGCTAATGATGAAAGGGTAAGATTTTTTTTAGGAGATGTGCGTGACAAGGACAGACTATACCGAGCGTTTCGCGGCGTAGATACGGTAATACACGCGGCAGCCACTAAAATTGTTCCGACTGCAGAGTACAATCCTTTCGAATGTATTAAGACAAATGTATTAGGTGCTATGAATGTCGTTGACGCAGCGATAGACAATAACGTCTCGGAAGTGGTTGCGCTATCCACAGACAAAGCAAGTTCGCCGATTAATCTGTACGGAGCGTCGAAATTGGCATCTGACAAGATATTTGTGGCAGCTAATGCTTACAGTCCAAGTGATGATGCTACAAAGTTTGGTGTTGTTCGTTATGGTAACGTAATGGGCAGCCGTGGATCTGTAATTCCTTATTTCTTATCTTTGGAGCATGACGCAAAAATACCGATAACAGATCCAAGAATGACACGTTTTATGATAAGTTTAAGTGAAGGGATCGGCTTAGTTCAACATGCCTTAGCAAAAATGAAGGGAGGAGAAATTTTCGTAAAGAAGATCCCGTCCATGAACATTGTAGAAATAGCAAATGCAACTCGACCTGACTTGCAACATGAGGTTGTGGGGATACGGCCTGGTGAAAAACTACACGAGCAAATGATAGCCGTTGAAGAAGCGAGAGAAACATTCGATTGTGGAGAACATTATGCAATTGTCCCGGCGATTTTAAAAGCCCATAGCTGGTACACTAAGAATTTCCCAAAAGTGCCTGATGGTTTTCATTACAGTAGTGACAACAACAATAATTGGATGACGGAGAATGATCTTGCAACATTTATCAGCCAAAATCGAGAAAAGTTCCTATGAGCATAAAAAATTATTCGCAACAATGGATTACAGATCAGGATGTTTCCATTGTTTCTGAAGCGCTCCGAGCTCCCTACTTAACTGGAGGGCCAAGCGTCGAGCATTTTGAGAAGGATATAGCTGAGTATGTTGGTTCTAACTATTGTGCGGCTTTAAATAGCGCAACATCTGCTCTGCACGCGGCATGTCTAGCTGTCGGAATTGATGGGGAAAGTTTGGTTTGGACTTCGAGTATTTCATTTGTTGCGAGCGCCAATTGTGCAAAGTATTGCGGTGCTCAGGTGGATTTCGTTGATATTGATCCTGAAACTTTTGTAATTTCGACAGCCAAGCTCGCATCCAAGTTGGCGTTTGCTAAAAAAAATAATAAACTTCCGGACTTACTCATTGTTGTGCACCTAGGCGGATTATCTGCTGATATGAAGGCAATAAAAAAGTTGGCGGATATTTATAAATTTAAAATCATCGAAGACGCGTCGCACGCACTGTCTGCCTTGTATGCTAAAAAAAGGGTAGGCAGTTGTCAGTATTCCGACATGTGTGTATTTAGCTTTCATCCAGTTAAAATTATTACGACACTTGAGGGTGGCGTCGTTACGACAAATGATCATCAGTATTATGAGAAAATAAAGTTATTATCGAGCCATTACACGAAGGTTAGTTATTCGGCTATTTCGGAGCCCTGGGAATATGAGCAAATCGGCCTTGGATATAATTTTAGAATGAATGACGTTCAGGCATCCTTAGGAATTTCTCAACTGAAAAGAATTGATGAATTTAAAGCGAAGCGACTGGAAATTGCCCATGAATTTAAATCGAAACTTGATCGATCTAAAACACACTCACAAAAAATCGATATTTTAGAAAAATCTTCATTCCACTTGTTCATCATAAATCTGAAGGGTTCAGATATAACAAAACGCAGACGTACTCTGTATGATACACTATTGGAAAATGGATATAAGACTAATGTACATTACATTCCAATTCACACACAGCCGTATTATAAATCTCAATCGGTATACACTAGCTTGGAAAATTCAGAGGCTTATTATCAATCTGCTCTATCGTTACCAATTTATCCCAATTTAGCTTCGTGTGATGTAAAAAAGATTTGCGAAATAGTGAATAGTGCAAAGTAAAATGAAAGTTTGTATTATACCAGCGAAGTTTGGTTCATCCAGATTACCAAGCAAGAATTTTATAGAGTTTCACAACGGATTGAATTTAACTGAAATCCTTTTAATGAAATTGAAAAAGGTAAAACTGGACTGGATTATAGTGTCGTGTGAAAATCAAGGAAAGCTTGAGGATTTATCTTGTTTTTGTCGGCTCAAACATATCCAAAATGTTAGTTTCCATCTACGTGATCAGTACTTATCCAAAGACCCATCAACTATTATTGATGTGGTAAATTCTATCATTGCAAATCCAGATTTTGTCGCACCAAATGAACAAATTAATAAATTAATTGTATGTTTACCAACATCGCCTATGGTAAAGGCGGATGACATCACTTCAGTTTTAGAGAGCCTCGAGCGATACAATTACCAAAGGGTTTTATCAATTTCTAAAAATAGTAAACCACCCTATAACGCATGGAAATATTCAGAAACTGGTCAAACGTTAACGCTTGCATTCCCCGAGTCAATTTTTGCAACAACACAATCAACTAGATGTCCTCAAACTTATATGTCTAACGGAGCTATCTCAGGTTGGAATTTATCTGAAAATAAGTCACTTATCCGTAGCTCAGTAATTGGTTATGAAATGCCGGCTGAACAAGCGGTTGACATTGATACTGTATTAGACTTCGAGATAGCGCAGTATATCTTTTCTAAATATTTTCCTTTTGATGAAATTTCTTACGATGAGGAATAACTCATTGTTTTTTTTACTAAATGAGATCGGAGACCGGAAGCTCAGATTACAACTTGTGATTTTTTTCTGCTCTGTGTTCAGCATTGGAACACTGGAAGTATTTGGCATAGGCGTTCTTGTGCCGTTTGCCGCTGGGGTAATTCGTGGAGATAAATACGTATCTCTCTATTCATATGAATTCGGTATTTCAACGTTTTTGCTTTATTTCATAGCATCATTTTGGTTTTTTAAAGCGTTGGTCGTAGTTGGTGCTAATTATTACAACGCCATGTTTATTCAGGAAATTAAGTCACGTTTGCAATCGCGGTTATTGAAAAAATTTATATCTCGTACAAACCGTAGTGTTGGAAGTGATACGGGTGAACTTTTCGCTCGTATCACAAATGACATCCAAATGCTCACTGGTCAGATACTAACACCAGTTGCAACAGCGCTCAGTGAGTTTATACTGATCTGTGTTGTCCTGCTATCTGTCGGTATCACTTTTCCACACGGGTTAATTATACTGGTAACTTGTGTCTCGACCGCTTTTGTTGTGAATCAAGTAACCGTTGTAAAAATAGCTGCGCGTGTAGGTACACGGCGTAAGCAGTTTGAAGCAGCTTGGGCCGACAAGTTGACTGGAGCTTTATTTTCCCGTTTTGAAGCAACAACATATAGGGTTTCCGAATTTCTTCATAATGACATTTTAAACTTTATCATAAGATCAAACAAAGAGTCTGGTAAATTTTATGCAATCAATCCAATCACACGTTCGCTGTTAGAGTTTAGTGCGATCACTGGCTTAGTGATTTCTCTGATCGTTGGGGTTAAGTCGGGAACATCCGCTGATATCCTTTTGTTTTTTATGATAGGAAGTGCCAGGATGTTGCCTGGGGCCATGAAAATTGGTTATGCATTAACATCAGTTAAATTCGCATCAAGTGTGGTTCATCAGGTTTGTAACTTAATAAGCCACCGGAACGAAAACCCGTTTCCAGTTCTACTCGACACAGAAAATATGCTGATTTTACAAAACCTGAGATCTGAATCTGCAGAAAAACAAATCATTGATCTATCTCGCCCTAGTATAGACATAGTTAGGGGACCATCTGGTATTGGGAAGTCTACATGGCTTTCTCTCGCAGCCATGCAGTTGTCTGAAGCAAAAAAAAGTGTAGGATTAGTACTTCAAGACTCTACATTGATCTCAGGTAATATGAAGTTTAATGTACGATTTTACCGTGAAAATATCTCCGAAAAGAAAATTCTTGAAGTGTTGAGACTGATGGGATTACGCCAAACGAATGATTTTGACGTTCAACACCTTTCTGGTGGAGAAAAACGCCGATTAATGTTGGCTCGGGCTACGGTATCCAATCCAGAAGTCTTATTATTAGATGAACCGACTGCTGGCTTAGACAAAAAAACACAGTATGATGTGATGAACTACCTAAAAAACCTATCAAAAAATTGTAAGGTGATCATGATAAGCCATTCAGAAATTGATCTTGAATTCGCAGATAATATTTTAGAGTTGGGAGGGAATTATGAGAAATGACGCATTTGCTTCTTTTAGTAGGAGAGATTTGGTAGAAGCGCCAACCGAGATTGCAAATAGTCTTCGCGAATTTGGTGTGGTATACATAAGCGGGTTTGAGCAGGATGTTATAAATGCACGAGATGAGTTCAAAAATTGCTTTGTAGAGGAATTAAGTATAGTAAACCGACACTCCAAAAATCAAGCATGCGATGACTTACCAAAGATCTCAAAACTATTATTTTCTAGTGAATTCGATGATGTTCGCAATAAATATTTGGGTTACTTCAATCGTAAAAATATTGAAATTTTTACACAAACGACATTGTCTACTGTAAATCCGTTGTCGGGTGAGTTACACTTCGATCGCCGACAAACATTTAAAGTGTGGATATACTTTAATGATATTGAGGTCGAAAATGGACCAATGCGTGTAGTTCCTCATAGTATCTTGGGAGAAACTGGAACTAAGCAGTTGAGGAAACGTTTTGGTTTAAAAGAACTTTTTGATAAAAAAGCTAACGTTCATCGTCCACCGTTTGAATTGAAAAGTAAAATTGAGCAAGAGGCCAAGTTCGTTACTGGTGCGGCAGGAACGCTGTTCCTTCATGATACTGATGCTTGGCATGGAGCTAGTGTTGTGCAACCTGGTCATAAAAGGATGATCGCTAGGTCACACCATCGTTCGTTCATCGATAATTTCATTAGATAAATGCAAAAAGACTTAGTCGATTATTCCATCGCTTACTACAAATATGGCGGTTTGAGCGAAGCGTTGTTTAACGTTAACCCACTGGGAGCGTTAAAAGGCGCTTTGTTTGTACTGAACGCTAGTAATAAAATTTTACACATTGGAAATTCTCTTTCAATTGGTTCGTCAGTATCACAGACAGAAGTACTATCTAAGCACCAATCACAGATAATATCATATCCCAAAAAGCCAACGTACAGACAGATAGAAATCAAAACGTTCTTTATTTTTATATATCGCCTTATCACTACAATTTATGATACCCTGTGTTGTAATTTATATCGCGATAAATTAACTTTCACTGCCCGTTTTGCATTGTTTTTACAAATAAATGTCGGCCTTCATATTGCTAAACGGCTAAGATATAGTGGTATGATTAAGATTCTGTATATCGCAACAGACCACTGCCCAATTGTGTTGAGTTGTATCTACACATTAAAAGAGTCTTTTCCAAGTTTATTCATTACGTATGAGCCGCATGGCGGAAATGTAGGCTGGGAAAATGCGTACAGATCGTTAAGCTGGGGCCTGTTCGACGAGATAATTGTTGAAAGCTTGCTCCAGAAACAAGTTTTAGAATATTGGGCAACCATGAATAATATTAATGTGGCTTTTGTGGTAAGGTCACCGTCTTCACCAATAAAAGTTAACAACTTTTCAGACGACGGAGAAAAGTCTGATACAAAAGTGGTTATATGGCTAAATCAAGCAGATCTATGGCCTGAAAACATAGATAAATTCCGTGCGGTCATATATCGTTTAGAAAAACAACGCATTATTAATTTTGAAACAGCTAGTGTAGTCGTCAAAGAAACAACTAATGATAATGAAGTAAAAAGAATTTTCACTGACCAGCCAGCTGAGCTTTACACAAGTTTTTCAGACTATTTGGACAATAGAAAACAAGGCGATAAACAAAATGTGATGCATGTTGTTTTATCCAGCACTGTTGTACTAAAAGTCCTGACCCTAGGGGAAATTATTTTCTTTACTGAGTCCAGTCCACTTCATCATGATGAGGGGTTACAATTTGCATTATCGCAAAGAGGCTTTGCCATCCAGCAAGTGTATCCAGAACTGTGGACGGTGCTTACATCCATCGAAACCCAAAAATGAAAAAGGAGCCCATCATGCTAATCTATTGCAAAAAATGTCTGATGCCCAATACTAAACCACACTTAACTTTTGATGAGTCAGGTGTATGTGATGCATGTAACATCTATGACAATCGATCTGATGTTGATTGGTCAGCTCGTGCAAAAGAATTTGACGAAATCTTAGGTCGTTATCGCTCAAAAGATGGATATTGGGATTGTGTGGTCCCCGTAAGTGGCGGAAAAGACAGTACATTTCAAGTTTTAAAAATGCTGGAGTTTGGGATGACTCCATTATGTGTAACCTCAACAACCTGCGATCTTTCGGAAATTGGGCGTAGAAATATCGAAAACATTAAAAAGCTCGGTGTGGATTACATTGAAATGTCCCCTAACCCTTTAGTGCGCGCTAAGTTAAATAATATTGGTTTGCGATTGATCGGTGATATCTCATGGCCTGAACACATTGGCATTAATACAATTCCGATTAGAGTTGCTGTGCAATACGGTATTAAACTTGTTATTTGGGGTGAAAACTCACAAAATGAATATGGAGGACCAGCTGCTGCCAGTACGAGCAATGTCCTCACTTGGGATTGGCTAACACAATTCGCTGGATTTGTGGGCTTGAGAGTTTCTGATGTCATTGGGATGGAAGGCATAACAAAGAATGATATGGTCGCCTATACATATCCTACGGACGAAGAATTAGCTCGTGTTGGAGTAACTGGCTTGTTCACGGGCCATTATTTACCATGGGATGGTTATTCTAATGCGTTGCTTGCCCAAGCTCATGGTTTCGAGACACTTCCAAATATTGTTGAAGGTTCGGTGGTAAATTATGAGAATTTAGACAACCACCAAACTGGAATACATGATTATTTTAAGTTTCTAAAGTTTGGGTTCGGGCGTGCAACAGACATTTCTTCTCTCCATGTTAGACGTGGCAGACTTAGTCGACGTGAAGGTCTGGAGTTAGTCAAAAAACATGATGGTAAATTTCCATGGACTTGTTTGGGTAAACCATTGGAAGACATACTTTTAAAAATTGATATGGGTGTAGATGAGTTCATAGAAATTTGTGATGAGTTCACGAACCGAGATATTTTCATTACCAAGGGGCCAAACGGGGAATTAGTAAAAGATCGTAATGGTAATCTTACTAAAACGAATTATGATAATGACTGACAAAATTGGTATCATAAATTGTGGCGTTGGGAATATCGGCTCAATAAAACAAAGTTTGAAAATTGCGGGTATGGATGCTGATGAAATTTTTGATCCACTTTATATTTCACAGTATTCTAAAATTATCTTACCGGGTGTAGGGGCATTTGACCATTTCATGCAAAGATTGCATGATAGAGGATTTGTAACGCCTATTCTGCATTATGCAGAAAATGAAAATAATGTCTTGTTAGGCATCTGTGTTGGAATGCAAGCGCTTTGCACCTTTGGGGAAGAAAACGTTTTAACAACTGGTCTCGATTTAATTAGCGGGCACGTTAAGAAAATTGAAATATCAAACGATTTGAGGTTGCCACATGTCGGTTGGAATGATGTTCAGTTTGTTAAAAGATCACTAGCGGAATCGAGTTATTACTTCACGCATTCCTTTTCTGTACATCTTGAAAATACTGACGATTTATTAGCGACAACAAAATACGGAACGCAAATTACTGCTGCAATACAGAAAGATAATATTATTGGTGTGCAATTTCATCCAGAAAAGAGTGGCGTAAGCGGAAGTAGATTTCTAGCCAATATAATGCATGAGGCTTAGCATGTTGAAGACTCGGGTGATTCCAACAATTCTTTGGAATGGGGCGTCGTCTGTTAAAGGCGAACAATTCAATACATGGCGAAACTTAGGTCCAATAGGCCCGGCAATTAATATTTACGTTGCACGCGATGTTGACGAGATATTTCTTATTAACTTAGCACCGCACAAGATTGGAGGTGAAATTGATTATCAAGGTATAAAACGGTTTTTTTCCAAATGTAATTTGCCCCTTACTTATGGGGGAGGCATAAAAAATGAAGAGCAAGTGGAACGTCTTTTAGAGTGTGGTGTGGATAAAATTTCGCTTAATAGTGTAACATACAAAAATAAGGATTTTGTTAGTAGTATTACTAAAAAATATGGCAGCCAGTTCGTAGTTGTTAGTATTGACTATAAGGCAATCAATGGTAAGTTGATTTGCTTTAGTAATCGTGGACAAATAAATGAGGGAATAGAGCTCACTGATCACTTATCCGACCTGTCTGGGTGTAACATGGGGGAGCTTATGCTGACGTGCATAGATACAGAAGGAACCATGGAGGGATATGAAACAACAGGGGTTTCGGCCATTAGAGACCTAGTTAATATACCAATTATCATATCTGGTGGAGCTGGAAATCTCAAACATTTTGAAACTGCTCTAGTGGCGGGAGCTGACGCATTAGCAGCATCTAGTGCTTTCTTATTTACAGAAATTACGCCAAAAAAAGTAAAAGAGCACTTAAAATCCAGAGGACATGAAGTAAGGCTATGAATAAAAAATACAAAACAGAACAAGAAAAATTTTGGGCGGGTGAGTTTGGGGACGATTACATAGAAAGAAACATGTCGGCTGATTTGTTAGCTGCTAATTTACATTACTTTTCCCGCATACTTGAAAATACTCAGGAAATTAGGAGCACATTTGAGGTTGGATGTAACATTGGGATGAATACATCCGCATTGAGCTATCTTTTACCTAACGCAAGTCATTCTGGTATAGAAATTAACCAGCGTGCAGTAGAAATTTGCAGGGCTAGAGCAATTTCAGGAGATATTCATCAGGGTTCATTTTTAGATTTTGAAACTGATAGAACGTTTGACCTAGTTTTCTCAAAGGGCGTGTTAATACATTTAAATCCAGATGCATTGCCGGATGTGTATAATAAAATGGCAGAAATGTCAAAAAAGTATGTTCTGATTGGCGAGTATTTTAATCCAAGTCCGACAAAAATTAATTATCGCGGTAATGATGATAAGCTTTTTAAACGTGATTTTGCGGATGAGTTTTTGAATCGACATCCTGATTTCAAATTAATAAATTATAGATTCCATTACAAGAAAAATACAAATTTTTCACAAGATGATATCACTTGGTTTTTAATGGAGAAGTAGTATGTCAGCTTTTAGTGATCTTATTGCCAAGTGCTCAAATGAGCTTTTTTTAATGGCTGATATTGGGTTGACATGCGGTGGTAATATCGATCGAACATTTGAACTTGTTTCTATCGCGAAGGAGGTAGGTTTTGATGGAGTTAAGCTTCAGATGTTAGAATCCGCAAAACTTCTTGGTGATACGTCTGTTACATACACTTATCCCACACTGAATTCTGGAAAGCGTACTGAAGTAATGCTAGACATGTTCAAGAAGTTGGAATTTTCGGATGATCAATGGAACGCTATTGTCAATTACATCCGAAAATTGGGTATGGAACCAATCGTGACGTGCCATTATGAAGGCGGTGTTGAGCGCGTTAATAAGTTGGACTTAAATTTCAATAAAATCTGTACGTGGAGTCTAAGTCATCATAGGTTGATAAAGAAATTAGCGCAAAACGGCAGGCCTTTGATCATAGATACCGGAACGATTAACGAAAAAGATCTGATGTCATTAAATTTGATATATCGTGACGCGGGTGGTGGCGAATTAATCGTTTTGCATGATTTCCATACTGACAATCTCGCAGAAATGAATTTCGCCGCTATGTCTCGCCTATCCGAATTGGGATTCAACTTTGGATACACGCCCCAAGGTAGGAAAGACTGGCTTGATTTCATGTCTGTTGGCTACGGAGTAAAAATCCTTGAAAAGCGGCTTACGTTGTCAAGAGACATACCAGAAAATGGACACTGGAAAGCTCATGAACCATCAGAAATCAAAGAATGGGTGAAAAATATACGTGAGTGTAAAAAAGCCATTGGTGTTCCGAAAATAATGCCAACCAGTCAAGATCTAGAAGACGCCAGAAAATATTATAAATCGGCCTGGCTAATAGTTGACAAAAATGCGGGCGATGCGATTGAAGAATCCGACGTTGTATTCAAGCGACCTGGTACAGGTATTAGTTCGGCCTATTGGGAGGCAGAGTTCCAATCTGGCGCATATTTGAAATGTTCTGTTGCTGCTGGGACGATGCTGACATGGGAAATGTTGCAATAAAAACAATAGCAAAATATTTGGTATTATTGCCTTATGTGTCGCCGCTCCCGATAGCGTCGAGCCTTCAACCGTTTTTTCTTGCGTTGTTGGCGCCGTATTTTTTAGTCAAATTAGCCCATAAGCGTAACTATCCATTTGAGTTCTCTGTGGTGCTCATATTTTCTATTTATTGTTTGATAATGCTTATTCCTGGAAAGATTGAAGTAGATATTAACGCGGTAAAAAAGCTTTTTGCAGTGCCAGCGAGCTTGATAATTATTTTATTTAGAAATGAAATTTTACTGTGGCTAACAATCAAACGTTTAAAAATAGTGACTTCAATTTATGCACTCACTTCTATATTTCAAGTAATCTTGGGTCAGGCTTTTGGAAGTTTTACAGAAATAATTCTGCACCGAAATGGCACAGATTATATAGTTCGAGGAGCCAACTCACTTACTACCGAACCAAGTTTTGCAGGTCATGTTGCTTGTGCATTTCTACTTTTATATTTAATCCGTAAAAAAATGGATTATGTTCAAAGACATGACAAATTAGTATTACTAAATATTTTTTTGATTGCAGTATTGTCAAAGTCTGCAACTGGCATTGCTTCATTCCTAGTGGTCTTTGTAGGTGCTTCGGTCGTGCAAACTATTGCTCAATTATCATTTAAGCGTCTTACGATTTCAATTCTGCTACTTTCCGCATGTTTTCTCGTTGGGTCAACTATTCCAAGATTAGCAATGATATTTGATACTGTGCGTACGTTAGGCATTATATCATTGTTTAACGATGCATCACTTGCAGCAAGGGTTTTGCAGCCTTATTTTGGACTTAAATCGCTGATAGAGCATCCACTAGGTTTAGGCATCGGAAGCGCTAGCGAAGTCTACCACAATGAGTTCACTCATCTAGCACAAAACTTCAAGTTTACTGAATACGCTTACAACCGCCTTTTGTTTGAAATGAATTCTCCAATTTCGGTGCTTGGGCAATATATGGTGGATACTGGATTAGCAATATTGTTATTAACATCGATTGTTTTGTGGCGCACACGAGGTTTGTATAAAAATGAAAGAATATTATTTATCTTCATAAGCTTGCTGCAATCGCATTCGTTTATGTATCCTTTTATCTGGTTATTAATAGGCAAAATAAAAAATGAAGATTGCTCATTTAATCGAAAGTAATAGTGTTAGTTACGGGGGGCCAGCGTTTGGCATGGCCCGAATTATAGATAACTATCCCACCGATGTAGTGGTCACTATCATCATCACTGGAAACACCTATTCTGGTCCTGAAGTTGAAATTAAGAAAAATGTTCGCATATTAAATTACCCCAACCCCCTATCAATCTTATTTTATTTAATTACAAACAGTTATGATTTAGTGATCGTCCATGGGGTATGGCGCAGTGAGTTATTTGTAGTAGGATTAGTATCGATCTTCAAAAAAATGAGGATATTTAACTTTACTCATGGTATGTTAGATCCATTTTTTTTAAAGCCACAACAACCTAAGTGGTTTAAGAAGTGGCTATTCCATAAGCTATTGCAGAGACCCATTCTAAAACTTTACAGACACGTTCTTTGCACGTCTGAAGTTGAGCGAAAAAAATTAGTATCATTCAATGCGAACATCAAAGAAAAATTCATAGATGTTGGTTATGGTATAAACGAGTCAGAGATTATGTTTGCTGACGATTTTGAAAACTTATCTTGTCGTGACTATATCGTATTCATGTCGCGATTGCATGAAAAAAAAGGCATCGAAATACTAGTTGAGGCGTATGGTGGCGTAAAAGACCCAAAATTTGATCTTGTGATATGTGGTGCGGAAAACGACTATTATAGAAAAACTATCAAACCGTTGATCAATAAGACCGGAAATCGTGACAGAATTCATTTTTTAGGACAGCAAACTGGGAAAAATAAATGGAGTATACTCTCTCAGGCGCGCTACATGGTTTTACCGTCATTCCAAGAAAATTTTGGCGTAGTAATAGCAGAGGCATTGGCTGTTGGAACACCAGTGATAATTGGTAAAGATCTTGATATTTCTGAGATAATCCACTCCGAAAGGTGTGGCTATTTGGTGTCTCCCAATGCAGCTGAAATCACTAAACTATTGATAGCAGTAAATCGGAGTGAAGTAGCTTGTCCTTCATTGCAAACTTGTAAAAGTGTATTCCAAAAGCATTTCCATATGTCTCGTGTTACAAAAAAAATCTTAGAATTAGGAAAATGATGCAGCTACAAAAATTCAGATTGCCAGAAAATTTTAGAGGCCGTTCGACAGCATATGTAATATTGTGGGATTTAGTGAACGTACTGTTATTTAAGTCATCTCCAAAAATAGCCTATGGTTGGCGCCGATTCTTGCTAAGAATATTTGGAGCAAAGATTGGTAGAGGTGTATTAATTCGACCGAGTGTTTCGATAACTTATCCGTGGAAGTTAACAGTCGGAGATTTCAGTTGGGTTGGCGATCAGGTCACACTTTACACATTAGGCGCGATAGAAATAGGGAATAATTCTGTAATCTCACAGCACTCATATTTGTGTACTGGTACACATGATTTTGGTTCAGCATATTTTGATATAAAAGCTGCGCCAATCAAGATAGGGAGTGGGACTTGGATCGCCTACGGCTGTTTTATTGCGCCCGGTATTCAAATTGGTGACAATTGTTTTGTGCAGGCAATTTCTAAAGTCACTCAAAACATCGGGGATAATGAGAAAATCTGATGAAAATTTGTCTTGTGGCTCCAAACTTCGCACCGGAATTCATTGGCTGCGGAAAATATTCAACAGATATTGCGTCAACTCTTGCCGCAGAAGGTCATGACGTATCAGTTTTAACTGGTAATCCGCATTATCCAAATATCGAGGATTTTAAAACATTTGAAATCAACTACGATGATAAATTTGACTTCACTATAATCAGAGTAGAGAATAATTTAGGGCGATATTCTGGTCTTAAAGGCAAACTCCTCGATGCGCTAAATTTTGGTTTTGGAGTGCGCCGATACTTTAAAAATAATGAAATTGAAAAACTTGATAAAGTTATAATAATTGCGCCATACATACTGACAGTGCTTTTCTGTGGGAAAATTATCAAAAATAACGTCCCAATTCATCTTCACATTCAAGACAACGAAATACTTTACTTAGTTAAAAAGTTTAAACTCTTTTCATTATTTTCTAACTTATTGAAAAGATTAGTTTTTAATAAAATTGCATCGGTATCAACAATATCAATTGTTATGTCAGAAGAAATACAGAGATATGTTTCGAGGGGAACTGTTAAGGTGATCCGTAATTGGGCGGATACCTTTGATGAGAAATCTAAATCAGAAAGAATCGAAGAATTTAAAGTATGTTACCCAGATCTCTATAGAGATTTAAAAAGTGGAAAAAAAATTGTGCTTTATTCGGGTAATATTGGCCAAAAACAAGGGTTGGACATCTGTTTAGAAGCGTTAGAAATTTTGAAAGAACAGCATGCACGACTTATTATTGTAGGCGACGGATCTGGATTAAAGATGTTGTCACAAAAATTACAACAACATGGTGATGTTGTAAAATTTCATCCCTTTGTCGCACTAAAGCACTTAGATATCCTACTCAATAGCGCAGACGTTAATATAGTCCCTCAGATAAAAGAGGTTGAAGATCTTGTATTCCCGTCGAAGCTGCATAATATTTTGGCTTCTGATGCGGATGTTTTGGTTGGTTGCTCACCAGGTAGTGAGCTGTATAATTTGCAGATGTATAATGGAGAACGTATGTATTGGACTTATCTTCCTGAAGATGTATACGGTTTTCAGCGAATGTTAAGTATCTCATTGTCAGCATCAACGACAGGCAGCTCTCTTGCATTGGTGCAAGATGAAATGCAAATGGAAAGTAATATTCGAAAATTTTTGGAGTGAATATGTTTCAACGATTTCAGGAGCCTCCAAAGGCGTTTCCTTACAAGGCACCATCTGCAGAACTATGTAGTAAGTATCAGTATCTATTTTCAAGCCGTGATTTAAGAAAAAAACGAATAAGCAAAAGAGTGATTGATATATTGGTTTGCCTAATTGCGCTGGTGATTTTCGCAATTCCTTTCACGGTTCTTTTTTTGGCATACTGTACTGAACAGGCTTTTGTGAAACGCAATCGAGGACCTTTCTTGTATTATTATTATAGTATCACCCAAGGAAGAAAATTTAAAAAATGGAAATTGCGCCAGTTTCGTTGGGACCTCATTGATATTGATAAGGCAAATACTCATGATTGGCGTGCATTTGCTGTTGAGTGGGATGAGGGCGCCCGAACTTATGTCGGTAGATTAGCAAAGAAATTTTATTTAGACGAGGTGCCTCAGTTTTGGTCTGTGCTGGTGGGCGATATGTCATTGGTAGGGCCTAGGCCACTTGCAGTTCACCACTACGAAAGAGACCTGGAGCAAGGTAATATCACTAGGCAATTGCTACCTGGCGGTTTGCTCGGTTTTGGTCATATACGAAAAGGTACAGAGGAGTTTGGTGATCCTACTTTTGAGTTCGAATATGCTGATAAATACATGCGTGGCAGTGCATTTAGTCTTTTTCTTCTAGATATGTGGATAATAAAAAAAGGTATTTTTTTGATGCTGAAAGGTGGTGGGCATTAAATATGAAAATAGTCTTTAGGTGTGACGGGTCTACCGCCATGGGACTAGGTCATATATTCAGGTGCAAAACACTAGCCTCTGTTTTGATTGAAAAAGGCGTCCAATGTATTTTTGTAATAAGATTGCATGAACCTAGTTCCTACTATTCCAGGGTCATGGGGGAAATGCAGACGGTGTTTCTACCTTCAGAGACTACACCATTAGCAGATTCCGATCAAAATCCTTTAGCAATTATTGACACTTGGCTTGGGGTTTCCCAGGAAAAAGAAATACAAGATTTGACCAAAATTATATTAGATTACGAAGCGGACTTAGTCGTGGTGGATCACTACGCTTATGATCTACGTATGTCTGAACTCTTGAGCCAACATACAGTTTTGGCGATAATAGATGACCTGTGCAACCGAACACTTGTTTGTGATTATGTTATTAACCATAATTTAGGCTTTAATAAAGAAGATTACCATAATTGCAAAAACCGACATGGCCAACGCGCAACAATATTGTTGGGACCAGAATATTGCTTAATCGATAAAAGATTTTCTGAGTTGGCAAAACAGAAAAGTATTTGCAAGAATGACAGAATAAATTTGCTTATTTCTTTCGGAGCGTTGGACCATAATAATTTGAGCTTTTCAGTGCTTGACGAAATTTTTGACTCAGATTTGTCAGGCTCCATCAATGTTTCTGTTATGTTGCATGCAAATGCACCGCATAGACGACAACTGGAACGTTGGTCATCAAATTTTGACGATCTTGTTAAATTCTATTGGAGTCCCCAAAATGTCCCCAAATTATATTCAGAGGCACATCTCGCGATTGGAGCGGGCGGTACAAGTGCTTGGGAGCGCTGCGCGGCTGGCTTACCTACGCTTATGCTGTCAGCTGCTGCTAACCAAAAAAGAATCATCCATTACATTTCTCAAGCTGGAGGGGGGAAATTGATTTCCATAGATAAAACAAAGCAAAATTACATCATAAGCGAGTTAAAGAGCATTCTTGAAAATACTTATTGCCTAAAAACGATGTCTGAAAATGCCCGTAAAATAGTTGACGGTTATGGTGTAGATCGAGTTGTGAGAGAGTTTTTCAAGCATGCAAGTTGATATCTTAACTTCAAACGCCAATCATCCTGGATTGGCAGATATCAAAAAATCGCTACGGTTGGATATATTTAAAGCTCAGTTATCTGTTGCGATATTTGACGATGTTACAAGGCTTCGAGGGAGGGGAATACTTTTCTTAGTTTCCTATCAGAGAAAATTTAATATGTTTGAATATCCAGATTATGATCATGTTATTGTATTTCATGCCAGTGATCTACCAAAGGGGAAAGGTTGGAGCCCGTATGTTTGGGATATTTTAAATGGTGCAGAGATGATTACCGTATGTGCAATTGATGCTGGGGAAGAAATTGACAGTGGTGATATATGGGCTAAGGCTACGTTCAATGTTTCGAAAACGGATTTTCTGAAAGATGTTTTGGAGCGCATATCATCGGCACAACTAGGGCTTATGTTAGAAGTGATAAGTATGATTTGTTCTGGTGAGGGACCTGTACCTCAGGATCCTTATACTGATGCGACGTATTTTCCAAAGAGAACGCCAGAAGATAGTTATCTGGACCCCGATAAAACCCTCAAACAATTATTTGACCAGATACGTATGTCAGACCCACATCGGTTTCCAGCGATGTTAGAATTACATGGTGAAAAGTTCAAAATTATCATGGAGCGTATTAATGACTAAGAACCTCACAATTGGGAATCGATTGATTGGAGATGATATGCCTCCATATGTGATTTGTGAAATTTCAGGTAATCACAATGGATGCATTGAGCGTGCAAAAAAATTAATCACTGAAGGAGCAAAAACTGGCTGTGACGCAATAAAATTACAGACATACACACCTGACACGTTGACGTTGGACAGTAATAAATCTGATTTCCTTATCGATCGCGGGCTCTGGGCTGGTAGCTCATTGTATGAGCTGTATGGCAAAGCTCATACACCCTTTGAATGGCACGAAGAGTTATTCTCACACGCTCGAAATTTAGGCGTTACTCTTATCTCGACCCCATTTGATAAATCCGCTGTCGATTTGTTGGAAAGACTTGATGTCCCCGCATACAAAATAGCTTCATTTGAAATTGTTGATCTTGAATTGATTTCGTATGTTGCAAGCAAGAAAAAGCCAATAATTATTTCTACTGGTCTTGCCAATGTCGAGGAGATTGAAGCTGCGTTGGACGCGGCGCATAGGCAGGATAATTTCGAAATCATACTTTTACATTGTATAAGTTCATACCCAGCCCCATCTGAGGATGCCAATTTAAGAACGATTCCAGATATGCGACGACGCTTTGATTGTTTGATTGGACTGTCTGATCATACCTACGGAACTGCAACATCAGTAGCATCTATCGCTTTGGGTAGTGTGCTTATCGAGAAGCATTTCACCTTGTCTCGTGCTGATGGGGGGCCTGATGCCGATTTTAGTTTGGAGCCTGCAGAGTTCACTTCACTTTGTAAAGATTGCTCTGATGCGTTCAAATCACTTGGCCAGGCAAGCTATCATGTAAAGGGAAGTGAAGTCTATAATGTGAAATTCCGACGTTCGCTGTATTTTAGCAAAGACATGAAAAAGGGTGATACTATAAATGAAGATAGCGTTCGTTGCGTTAGACCTGGCTATGGTTTGCAGCCAAAATTTCTAGATCAGATAATTGGCAAGAAGATAATAAAAAACGTCGATTTTGGTGACAGAGTGACATGGGAAGTGATTAAAAAGTAGGATGGAAGTAAAATTATGAAAGCTTTGATAACAGGTGTTACAGGTCAAGACGGTTCATATCTAGCGGAATTCCTGTTGGAAAAGGGATATGAAGTACATGGTATAAAGCGTCGTTCTTCACTGTTTAATACACAGCGCATAGATCACATTTATCAAGATCCACACGTTGATAACAGTCGGTTGAAACTGCATTATGGAGACTTGTCCGACTCCTCCAATTTAACTCATATAATTCAAGATATTGAGCCTGATGAAGTGTATAATTTGGGAGCTCAATCCCATGTTGCTGTGAGCTTTGAAAGTCCTGAATATACAGCCGACGTAGATGCTTTAGGCACGCTTCGACTTCTAGAAGCAATTCGTTTTTCAGGTCTTGAAAAGAAAGCGAAATTCTACCAAGCTTCCACATCAGAACTCTTTGGCTTTGTGCAAGAAACCCCACAGAAAGAGACGACGCCATTTTATCCCCGTTCACCATATGCAGTTGCAAAGCTTTACTCATATTGGATTTGTGTTAATTACCGCGAAGCATATGGTATGTATGCTTGTAACGGAATATTGTTTAATCACGAGAGCCCTAGACGTGGTGAAACCTTCGTCACGCGTAAAATTACCCGTGGACTGTCAAATATTGCGCTCGGGCTAGAAAGCTGCCTGCACATGGGCAACATTAATGCATTACGTGATTGGGGTCATGCTAAAGATTATGTTCGCATGCAATGGATGATGCTTCAGCAAGATGAAGCAAAAGATTATGTCATTGCGACAGGCAAGCAATATTCGGTGCGAGAATTTATTACTTGGTCAGCAAATGTGCTTGGCATCGATATTGAGTTCAGGGGCTCTGACATTCACGAGGTTGGCGTCGTAGCAGGCGTCTCGGGTGGTCTAGCTCCTGAGGTCTCAGTGGGGCAAGAAATTGTCAGGATTGATCCACGTTATTTCAGACCTGCAGAAGTCGAAACCCTTTTGGGAGACCCATCAAAGGCAAAAGCTGAATTAGGGTGGGAGCCCGAGATAACTGCGCAAGAAATGTGTAAGGAGATGGTCGAGGAAGACTACAAGGCGGCACAGCGTCTGGCACTCCTAAAAGAGCATGATCTAGCACTTCCTGTGTCGATCGAAAACTGAGGCTAAATGATGAAAAAGATTTTTGTTGCAGGTCACAGGGGAATGGTTGGCAGCGCTATTTGCCGACAATTACAAAAGCAGTCTAATACAGAGATCATTACGCGCAATCGCGACGAACTAGATTTGTGTGATCAGTTTGCAGTTCATGAGTTTATGAAATCAGAAAAGCCTGACGAAGTTATTTTGG
>Ga0206127_1001339_pt1 | contig 27147 bp, 19 predicted proteins | sample Helgoland_Spring_6_FD_148646 | JGI IMG/M metagenome (GOLD analysis project Ga0206127, IMG submission 148646) | Pelagic subsurface seawater microbial communities from Kabeltonne, Helgoland, North Sea - Helgoland_Spring_Bloom_20160419_1 | ecosystem: Environmental > Aquatic > Marine > Epipelagic ...
ATATTCCCCAGCAAAGAGCAGACAGCGCCCTGAGTGCGCTAGGCCAGCAAGCAAATGTGAGTGTGGTGTTTCGCTTTGATGCCGTATCAAAGTTTCACACGAACACACTGCGAGGACGTTATACCTTGCCGAGAGCGGTGGGGTTGTTACTTGCGGGAACTGGTTTAAGCGCGGAGATGGATGAGGGGGGGAGTCTGGTTATTTTAGAAGATAATAATCAGGGGAATGAGATGAATAGTAAAAAGAATATATTGGCAGCGGTGATTGGTGGGGTTTTGAGTGGTGGGGTTGTGGCTCAGGATGATGGTGGGGATGAGTTGGGGTGGTTGTTGGAGGAGGTTGTGGTTACCGCAGAAAGGCGAAGCGCCTCAATGCAAGATGTTCCCATCAGCATTACTGCGTTTAGCGGAGAAACATTGAATCATTCGGGTGTCAGAGATACCTTTGACTTAGAAATGGTCACACCTGGCCTTAGTATTTCCACCGATACAATACAGCCTCGTATATTTATTCGAGGAATTGGTTCCCGCTTAACTGGCCCCGGTACTGACCCAAGTATATCGACTTATGTTGATGGTGTTTACCAAGTGCAGACTATTAGTAGCTTAGTAGATGTTTTAGACGTCGAACGAGTTGAGGTGTTAAAAGGCCCGCAGGGAACTTTGTATGGAAGAAATAGTACAGGAGGAGCAATAAAATATATTTCAAGGAAACCTAGTGAGGAATTTGGCGGCAGTCTGAATACGGAAGTCGGCGACTATAACAGCATAAAGGTGTCCGCAATAGTAGATGTCCCTCTCGTTGAGGATAAATTGCTCCTTAGGGCTGCTATTTTAAAGCATGATCGTGACGGCTATACAGAGGTTATAAATCAATCTGGACCTGATATTGATAGAGAGGATTTGGCAGTAGGTCGTTTGACGCTTCAGTATACTCCAAATGAAGACTTGGATGTCCTTCTTCATGTTGCCGCAATCAACAATGATGGCGATGGTGCGGCCGTTAAAGCTTTTATCGATCCAAATGATCCCGGCGCAGCACTCTCATCAGCGCTTATGATCGAAGACCCTCGAAAAGTCGCTGTTAATATGTATCCCCAAGAGCGGTCGGTTAGATCGAGATCCTCAGATGCAACTATTACCTGGGATATGGGGTCGATAAAATTGGCATCCATAACAGGCTATGTGGATCTGTCCTCTGGCCCATGGCTACAAGATATTGATGCGACGGAACTGTCTATTTGGGCGCAAGGCCGGATGGCTATGGGCGATGAGCAGGCATTTGATGGTCTAATAATAGAGTCAGAAACGTTTACTCAGGAAGTCACGCTATCTTCAGTCTTGTCGCAAGAGAACAAATTTAGCTGGACGCTAGGAATGTTCTACCTTAATGGCGAAAATTTTATGCTAAGTGGGTTTGATGTGGCTCAGTTTGACTTTTTTGCGAGCTATAGGGCTAAGGCTAATGTTGAAGCTTATGCCGGTTTTGGAGATCTTTCCTATTCTTTTACCGATAAGCTACAAATTAATGCTGGCATTCGATACAGTTCTGAAACCAAAGGGTATTCAGTCAGAAATGTGAGTGTTGCCCCTTCTGGCCCGATTGATGCTCCATTTGAAACTGAAAAGAAAAGTTGGAATGATTGGACGCCCAAGGTGGGAATGAATTACTTTATTTCTGATGATAGCATGGTGTATTTTACCATTTCGGAAGGTTTCAAAAGTGGTGTGTTCGAGTTTTCTGGCACTCGCTCTGGTGATCCTGAGTATATTACGGCGTACGAAATAGGGGCCAAAACGGAGTGGGTGGATAATCGGCTTCGAATTAATGTTAGTGCCTTTAGTTATGATTACAAAGATTTACAGGTTCTGTCGGCAGAAGTCGTAGAGGGAAGGGGTATTGTTGATGCGCTCAATAATGCCGCTGAGGCTAATATTCAAGGGGTAGAAATCGCTGCGACGGCCTTATTGAGTAGGGCTTTCCAGGTGGATGTTGGCTTATCTTGGCTAGATACTGAATACAATGAATTTTTGAGAAGGAACCCTGCTGACCCCAGTGATAGTGTAGATGTATCGGGCAACGAACTTGTACTGGCCCCTGAATTTACTGCCAATGTTGCTATAACCTATAATCATCAGATCAATAACGTTGGTAATTTACAAGCTCAAATTAATTACTATTACTCAGCAGAAAAGCACTTTAATGAGTTTAATGATCGAGCAAAGCAAGATAATTATGAAATTATTAACGCGCGCATTGGTTTCTATAGCCACGACGAGGTATGGAATATTGCTCTATTTGGAAAAAATCTGACAGATGAGTTGATTTTTTCAACGGCAAGCGAATCTTCTTCATCGGCAGGGAAAAATGGCTTGCGCGCGGAACTAGCCCCTCCTAGAACGTACGGTCTTGCTTTAGCCTATAAATTTTAAAATCAATCACGCAACAATGAGAGCGGTGCTCCAAGACAGTTAATGGCTTGGAGCACTTAAAGAAAGTTAGTCTCAATTATTCGAATGAATATCCCAACGAATATGGAACCTCACGGCACAGCGTAATGGCATTACTATTCATTTAGTTAACCGAAAAAATTTTTCATACAATAACCAATCAACCATGCCACCATTCCATTATTATTGGAATTTATACCTTGAATCTATCGGCAAAAAAGCCAACGTTTTTTTCGATATCCAAAAATATGACATGCCCGTAACCAGGCTGATATTTTCCATTTGTTGGTATAAAGTCATTTCGATGTTCCTGACCGTTGGCAAACAATGCATTGACTTTGGAATTAATGCCAAAGCCATTATCCTTAAAAGCTCTTTCGACAAGAGTGTTCGAAATGTAGCTTCTATCATCTGGGATGAAAGAGCTTGGATTTTTTCGTGCAAGATAGGATAGGAAGACGATGTCGAGTTCGTCCGATCTAGATACTATTCTAAGATAATTTAGGGCCTCCTCAGCGTTCATATCATTTAAATGCAAATGTGTATTACTAGAATACAGCCTGTTTTCATGAGGGTCACAAAACCGTTCAATCTCAATAACTGCTGTGAGTTTAGGGTTGTTTTCAAGGTTCAATTCTAGTGTCGCCAGTTTACTAGCAGGCCCTCGGAGGGCCTCAATTTCTATTTTCGTGCAAGGAACAGTGACTGTGCTATTAGCACCCAGAGAAAACCAATTATCAGCGCGAAGAATTTCGCCATCTAGTGATATGGCTTTTCTCTTGTTTACATCCGAAATACGTACTAAAGCAGGTAGTGACTCTTGACCGTTGGCGTCCTTAATGGCCAGCGTTAAATAACAGCTGTCTTTCGCTTTTTTTCCTTTGGAACCACTCTTGGTCTCAGTAGGTAGTTCTAATTCAAAATTCGCTTGATTCTTCAATGCCAGGTTTCGAGTTTTTTCATGGCCTTCCGTAGAATAACAGATAAATAACATATAAAGGCAGAGGGTCTTACTGAGATAGGCCTGACGATCAATTTCTGATATGCGCATACACAAATACCTTTCATTATATAGATTAGAGTCAGCTCTGCATGTTCTGACAGTTTAATAGGAACGATTCCTATATATCAAGGGAGGCCAACGCGGAATTTGACACTTTTGAGAACTCTCTGGCCTGGCTGTTCAAAAGCATCGGACACTATCTTCTTGCAGTGATTGCCTGGCCAGATTGAATGGTATATTGGGCTTTTCCTCTGATGATGGCGATAGAACTTTTATAGAATATCCATAGCACTTGCTTTCATCGTAAAACTATCGCGTAGATTGCAGCTGCATTCGTCTGTTTTATCGAAATCATCAATTTTTTAGTTCATTTAAGAAAATGATCACTTCAAAAAAAAATAGTGCAACAAAGTAGGGGTTTTCCTATCTTTTTTTGTCTTATTATTCAGTAAGAATTGTTTAGGAGTCTAATTGCACATGAGTTTCCTGTATCAAGCGACTTATATCTATGCATCACAATTTATATAGGCCCTCTTTTGGGGCTCCGTAGGTCGCTCTAGCCCCCTGTGTCAGGATAGTTTTATCTTGATCTTCAGTGATGAAAATTGGGGGGATGAAACCAAATTGACTACACTCTAAAAAAACTGAAAGGCTTTTTCAAGGGCGGGGCGTTAAACCTGAAATATAATTTGTTCGCCACTGGTGACGCCTTAATGCAAAGTCGGGCGTTGGCGGAATTCACACTTCTAGCTGACAATGGATGTATGATTTTAGAAGACAATATTTAATTGCGCTGTCGTAGGTTTTCGAGCAATGGGCAGTTGCTAGAGAGAGCGAAAACTTATTGCCAAAGCTCTATGGTAGCATCTGTTGCACTAAATTTTGGTTCGTTAAGTATTGAGGGTTGCCTGACATGTCGTCAATTTGTTAATCAATAGTCGACTAATTATTCGGCGCTGACTAGAGGATAGGTTGAAGTTCACCAGTGAAGATGCAAATTAGAAACGGTACTTTTTCGGATTGTACGGTGTGCTTTATTATAGATATCGAAAAATACTGATGTTCCAAAAACTGTATAGGATGACCTATCTAATGACTAGCTTTACTAACCATATGGTTTTAGCGTGGTTGTTTCTTCTTTCGGCCTTTTCCGTTAATGTTAATGCCATTGATGAAGACATGAAAAAGGAACTGGATTCTATAACGACGTCCAGTATTATATTGCATGACCAAGTGATTATAGATAAACCTTTAAGTTTGGTGTGGCCTGAAGTTCTTGATTTCATTTCCTGGTATTTTCGTGGGCATGATGTTCAACATTTAGATGGCAGGCGAGGCGAGCTAGGGAGTGCAGCTATCGTTAACGGTAAATTGCTTCATGAGATTGTAAGTCTAAAAAAAGGAAAGACCGTAGTTTGGAAAACATGTTTGTTAGCTGCCTGTGACAATAATATAGTATTTACAGATTTCACTATTCAGGATTCGGCGGGTAAAACCAAGCTAAATCGTAGAACTTACAGTCATGGTTTTTGGTCAGAAAAGATAGCGAAAGATAGGCTCAGAGATATATCGCGTGGTGTCGTACCTGAAGACGTTAGAAAAGTAGCATTTGATTTTAAGGCGTATGTTGAAAGTCTTGATTGATAAGAGATTTTCTATGGTGATTAAAAGCGTTTTCGGATTAGATGGATGGCCTCGTGAGTACTTTCAGTTGATAGTTTCCAGCGCCGAAAATGAATTTATATGTTACAAAATAAATGGTCTTTAATATATAGATAAATAAAGGCCATATCTTCCGGTACGCGAATTAAAAAGGGAGTAATAACATGGTTTCTTTCAGGTTTTTCTTAGGCTTTGTGCTAAGTTTGATTTTAGTACCGTTTGCAATAGCAGTAGAATCTACGATCTCCGAAATAGAGATGGACGGCACTATTCGCACTGCTAATGGGATATTGCCAATATCACGGATTCTAAGTTCAGAAGCACAGGACGCGATGCGCAACCATTTAGTCAACGGGGGTAGAAGTAAGGCGGGCCTGATAGCGCGATACAAGGCTTGCGGGCTAAGTAATCTAGATGAGGATTTTGGAGACCCTGTAAAACTTTTGGATGCACGACATTGCTTTATTGATAATCTTAACCTTTCTGAAAAAATTAGTAAGTTAAAAAAAATTCATCCTGTTTATGTTGATTCCATAGAAATTAATGGAGTTGAAGTGGATGTTGTGATGCCAAAATCAGGCGTTAGCACGCGTAACAAAAATCGTGTTTTATTCTATATACATGGTAGTGGTAGATTTATGGATCACCCACTTATGCGGCTTGGTGGATCTATTCCTGCTGCGTCTTTTGGCAACATTAAGGTCTTGGGTGTTGATCATCGTCTGGCGCCCGAAGGTAAAATGGCCGATACGATGGCCGACTTGGCCGCAGTGTATAGTGGGGTGCTTAAAGAATATTCTGCTGAAAATATAGGAATTTTTGGTTGTTCTGCCGGTGGACATTTTACTGCTTCGATGATTCCGTATCTACATAAGATTGGCCTGCCATTACCTGGGGCAATCGCTATACAAGGTGAAAATGCGAATACGATAGATGCAGGGGACGCATTTTTTATGATTAGTGGCTTCGGGGGTACGCCAGTTTATAAACGAATTTCTAGCAGAGGGCAGGATTACTTGGACTCTGTGTATCATACTAGTGAGTCCAAAATAGATGACCCAGTTGTCGAACCTACTCGTCATGACAGTATTATCAAGCTATTTCCGCCGACAATTTGGATGAATTCAATGCGTGACCCGACGGTAAGCCGTGCTGTAGGCGATCACCGGTCTATGCTGCGCAATGGTGTGGAAACAGAGTTGCATCTTTGGGAGGGCCTACCTCACTGTTTCCCAAGCATGTTTCCCGAGATCCCAGAAACTCGAGATTGGTATGAGCAAATGATGAAATTTTTCGACAAGCATCTAGAAGAATAATGAGGTAGGTAGACCGCCGCATAATTCCTACGGATGGCAGATGTTTTTTTGACTGGTGAAAAGTTCATGCATGCGTATGTGCCTTTTCAAATGTTGTAAGAGTTGTTTGACCAATATATTTGAATCATACAATAAATGAGGAGTACAAATGAAACGTCGTACTTTGCTAAAAGGCGTTCCTTTGATTTTAGGTGGCCCCCAGCTTTGGTCGCAAAGCGCTTGTGCTGGCAGCTCTGGTCATGACGACTATTTTAATCGTCTCAATGCGATGCTTAAGTCGCAGGGACCTGGTCGGCCGGTAATGCTTATCGACCGTGCCAAGATGAACCACAATATTGACCTCTTGGCTAACTCGGTAGGGCCAGGCAAGAACTATCGCGTGGTAGTTAAATCATTGCCTTCAATACCGATGCTGAAGCATATTATGCAGCGTGCCAAGACTTCTTCCGTAATGGTTTTTCACCAACCTTTCTTGAATGCCATTGCTGCCTCGCTTCCAAATGTAGATGTACTGCTTGGAAAGCCTATGCCTGTTTCTGCCGCACGTACCTTTTACAAAAATCTGAGTAATGATAATAAAGGCAGATTCAAACCAGAGACCCAGCTTCAGTGGCTCATAGATACCCCTGAGCGACTCCAACAATACTATAGCTTGGCTCGAGAGCTCGATATAAAGATGCAGGTAAATTTTGAAGTAGACATTGGCTTGCGTCGAGGAGGGTTTGCCCACCCCGATCTATTGCGGGCTGTATTACAAACTGCCAAGATACAAAGCGACTGTTTTCGTATTAGTGGATTAATGGGTTACGACGGGCATCTATTTGGTACCAATGCCGTAAGTCTTGATAATACAGCGGTACATAAGACGTTAAGGTCATATCGTGCCTTTGCTGAAGTAATAAGGGAGTTGACACCTGCTGGTGAGTCACTGACGCTAAATGGAGCGGGCAGTACCACATTACGTCTATATGAGAACGATAATATTATTAACGACCTGTCGGCAGGGTCCGGGATCGTCATGCCATCCTATTTTGATACTTATCATTTGGCGCACAATAAGCCAGCAGTGTTTATTGCCACGCCAATACTCAAACGATATAGCGGCGATTCTTCCGCTATAAAGCCGGACTCAGTAACTAATCAGAACCTCTATTATATCTATGGTGGAGGTTGGAGGGCGCAAGTGGTTTCGCCTCCTGATGGCGTTACTTCTCCAACTGGAAGTACTAACCAAAGTAGCGTCCAGGCACCTGGAGGCATCGATCTGCAGGTGGATGACTATATATTTTTGCGCCCTACACAGAGCGAATCTGTCATGTTGCAATTCGGTGATCTGTTAGTCATTGACCGTGGAAATATTGCTTCTCGATGGCCGGTTTTTCAGCAGAGAGCTTGACTGTTACTCGAGCCGATGTTGGCTAGAATTCCTAATGAATTGTTTTTTTGCTAGATTTCGCACGCATGTTATTGCAAAAATGTCTTAAACGGGGGTGGTATTTGTTCTATCAAAAGAGAAAGTTGGTTATTTTGATAGCTATGTTTTTCTATACAGTGCTTGTTTATGGTCATGCCAAGAGTCAAATTGAATTTGATATCGTGCTTAGAAATGGTCGTGTAATGGACCCTGATACAGGTCTTGATGCAATACGTGATATCGGTATTTCGGGTAAAAGAATTACGGTTGTTTCTGATAGTACTCTTGTGGGTAAAGAAATAATAGACGTAAGTGGTCTGGTTGTCGCCCCTGGATTTATTGACCTTCATGCGCATGGTCAAGATATGGCAAGCAACCGTTTGCAAGTGGCCGATGGCGTAACAACAGCGCTGGAATTAGAGCTGGGCGTTTACCCTGTTGGAGAATGGTTGAGGTCTCGTCAGGGGCATGCATTGATCAATTACGGCGCTACAGTTGGTCATTGGAATTCGCGAGTGAAAATTTTAGATGATGTCGATGTAACACATATGCTATCCCTTACGAAAGAGGATAGAGCTCGTATTTTTCAAGATAAGGGCGTATATGAAGAGGCTTCTACAGAGCAGATTGCGGCTTTACTCGCAATGTTCAAGCAAGGATTGGCCGAGGGTGCGCTTGGAATTGGATTGGGCCTAGACTATACGCCAGGGGCGTCTCACCAGGAGATATTATCGGTATTCAAATTGGCGGCTGAACAAGAAACGATTATCTTTATACATATGCGCCATTCGGAAGGTATTTTTCGAGCCTTACAAGAAGTATTTTCAAACGTAGTGGTCACGAATGCTGCAACACATATTGTTCATCTAAATAGCTCATCAGGTGATTACGCGAGTCAAGCATTAGAGATGATCCGGAGTGCTAGGGAGCAGGGTTTAGATATAACTACAGAGGCCTACCCCTATACTGCTGGGGCCAGCCTTATAGAGTCTGCAATTTTTGACCACCTAGAAAGCAACGAGATGAGCGACGAGGCCTTCCGTTTTATGGAGTGGCCAAAGACCGGTGAGCGCCTCACAGCTAGTACATTTAGAAAGTATCGAGATCAGGGAGGCTTGGTTATTATACACGGTCGAAAAGAAAGCGTGAGCGAGTGGTTAGTGGCGCAGCCAGATGTTTTGGTTGCTAGTGATGGAATTTCGTTTGCGAGTGGTCCAGCCCACCCGCGTGGTGCCGGAACTTTTTCAAGAATACTCGGTTATTACTCACGCGAGCGAGGTGTAATTACGTTAATGGATGCGCTTAAGAAGATGACTTTATTGCCTGCTCAGCGCTTGGAAAGCGTAGCGCCCCAGATGAAAAATAAAGGTAGAATGCAGGCAGGTTTTGATGCCGATATAACAATATTTGACCCAGCAAGTATTATTGATAGAGCAACGTATCGTCAGGGTGGCTTGACGTCGCTCGGAGTGATTCATGTGTTGGTTAATGGTAAATTTGTTATTCGGAATACTGCATTAGTAGAGGGCGTGTTTCCAGGCCAGGCTGTTGTTGGTGTAACAAAATAGAGATATCGATTTCATTGTCTGTGAGCGTCCGGTAAAACATCGCTTACGGCCGGGCGTTCACAATAGGTTAAGTAAGTAGCCCAGAAGAACCGTAAAGCGGCCTAGAAGAAAAGAGGTTGACGCCATTGAGTTCACAAGTCGCGATCACGCTCGTAAGGACATCGCCCACTTCGGCACCGGCCAAAGTCTTGTAAAAATAGGCGTTCTTTCGGCCACGGACAATCAGCTTCAGTGTCATTCCATGAAATTGCTGTCGATACTGGCCCCTGGCACCAAACAAAACAGCACAAGACCCTCGTAGTGATTAATCAAGTATTGCATGGCTTTACCCAGCTCGCCATTGGACTCAAACTCAGGGTCGGCCAAGCGTTGTTCGCACCAAGCCTTAAGTTTTGCCATCACTGGCAGTGAGTGTTTTTCGTGGTAAGTTTGGCGATCCTGCGCGCTTAATAACTCTGCACGAGCGTGAGTATCGTTCTGCTAGATGACGGAGTAACGATCAATCGCGTGCTCAACCTCTTCTGGAAAGAGCGTCACGATGTCAGAGAACTTTCGCCGCGAGTGGGCATTGCATTTGCTCAAGTGACACTCCACTTCGGTGGGCGTGTTGCTCGACAGGCCATCGCTCATCAAAATTGGCGCGGGCTGATCAAGACCACGCTGCGCCAGCACTTCGTCGACCCATTCCCCGGCGTGACCGATGTTGGTCTGGAACAGTGCAATGTGTTGCTCTGCAGGTAAGCTGGCGATCAGCCCCGAGGTGTAAACGCCCGTACGCATTCGAATGCCCGAGCCGTTACGGTTCGGTTTATCAATCGGCTCTTGACCAAGAATACGATTACCAGTGTCGTCGATAAAAAACCGCTCAGCGTTTGCGGCAAGACGCTTAAGTTGCTCCACAATGGGTGCTGCATCATCCGCCACCAAACGACACTGGTCGTATATCGTTGAGGCTGAGACGCCGACTCCCAGTAAATTCTGGAAGCTCTCCTGACGGTAATAGGGGTTGCCCATAAAGAATTTTCCGGTAGCCATCATAGCTCGGGCACTGTATCCGTATTTTTGTGCACGAGCGCCATCGTCGAGCACCTCATCAGGCAGTTCGGCGGTGAACAGCGTGCTGCAGAGATTACAGCGTAACTGATCCATTATGTGTTGCTCTGCACTCAAAGGGGGCGAGCCGACGACACGGATAAAACTGGCGGGTTCAAACTTGTAGAGCTTACCCTTCTCACAACTTGGACACGTCTGGCTTTGGACAGTTGGTCGTGGTTGTGGCGACAGACCTTGGGTGCCTGAGTCTTCGCTGGTGGCTTTTTGCGAGTGCGTGGCAGAGGCCGCTTTGGCGATTTAGCGGTATCATCGCTGCGCTTAAACAACTCTTCTTGAGCCTCGGAACTGCTGACTAAACCCAGCAGCTTTAAGTAGCGCTGCTTCATGGATTTATCGCTGTTGGCCCGCTCCTGTAAAAACGCAAACTGGCGAAGGATGTGTAAAATACGACGGATGTCTTCAGGTGTTAATGGCTGAGTAAAAGTGCGCTTTTTTACGCGCACCTTTCCCGCGCAATAATTCCTCATCGCTTTTCCTCGCAACATAAATTTCATTTCAATGTTTGTTAACCACCGAAAATATCTTGGTGGAATCTTGCTCTAGCCCTAAGCCTTTAGCGCTAGAAAAATAGATATCAGACTTTCGCCTATCATGACAACGGCCTCAAAAAACTGTAAATAGTCTTTGCCGTTTTTAGAACGGTGCAACGCCAGCCCAAACCTATCAAAATCCACGCCAGCGTCGCACCTGACAAACCGTGTAAAACACAGTCCGCGAGGCAAATTATCCCTGTGTTTTCTGCGCACGTCCAGTTCTTATCGGCATTTTATGCCGATGAAAAAAAACGCCAGAATATTCAATTGTTGTCGCTGCCGGAAACTTGTTGCTTTGTGTTCGCACTGCGACAGAGGAAACACTTACTGTTCCAAAACCTGCGCCACCGCGTCTCGAAAAGAATCACTCCAAAGGTCCGGTAAAAAGTACCAGCAATCTCGCAAAGGTCGCCTAAAACACGCTGAACGTCAGAATCGCTATCGTATACGACAGCGACAAAAAGTGACGCAGCATGGTTCACCCGCGATGTCGCTCAGTGGTCTACTCCGCCAGGCATCAAAGCTACGTACGTCGTCGCTTTCAAATACCTCACCACTTTCTTCGGAAGAATTGTTTTGCGTCGATTGTGGCGAGGCGTGTTCACCGTTTTTGAGGCTGACATCACTGGGCGGGAGAAGTCCACCGGGCAAGTCTCGAACAATCTCTGTTAATACAGTAAAAAGGAGTAAACCGATTGGCCATAACCCACCAACAGTAGGCGCTTTAGGCGAGACCAAAAAGCCAAAATCCTGCGCTACTACCACGTTGAAAAATGGCGAGTGGGCACCATTGCTCGTCAACTGGGTGTTCATCACACCACCGTAGATCGCGCCTTGAATAAATCCGGGATTGTGAAGGAAAGTCGGACTCGAAAGGGTTCACTGATAGATCCTTATCTGCCGTTTATCTTGATGACCTTGGAGAAGTTCCCCAAGCTCACCAGTGCTCGGCTGTACGACATGGTGGTTGAACGTGGTTATCCAGGTGGCTCGGATCACTTCCGTCATCTGGTGAGTCTACACCGACCACGCAAAGTGCCTGAAGCTTACCACCGCCTTCAAACGCTACCCGGTGAAGTTGGCCAAGTCGATTGGGGCCACTTTGGAACGGTGCGTATCGGCAATGCCGAACGCAAATTAATGGCCTTTGTCATCGTTCTGGCCTGGTCGCGACAGATCTTCCTTCGCTTCTATCCCGATGCGGGCATGGCCAACTTCTTGCGCGGTCATGTCGGGGCCTTTGAGGCTTGGCAAGGCCTTCCCAAGGTACTCTGGTACGACAATCTCAAATCCGCCGTTCTAGAGCGCCAGGGTGATGCCATCCGCTTCCATCCGACACTCCTGCAACTGGCGGGCCATTATCGTTACGAGCCTCGGCCGGTTGCCGTTGCTCGCGGTAATGAAAAAGGTCGTGTGGAGCGGGCCATTCGCTACATCCGCAGTAACTTCTTCGCGGCTCGCCAATGGCGCGATCTGGATGATCTCAATGCACAAGCCGATGAGTGGTGCTGGAACAAAGCAGCCGGGCGACGTTGTCCGGAAGACAAGGCAATGACTGTGGGCGAAGCCTTCGAAAAAGAACGCAGCAGTTTGATTGCTTTACCGGGCGACGCCTTCCCCACAGAAGATCGTGTTGAAGTGAGCATTGGCAAAACGCCTTATGCGCGCTTTGATCTGAACGACTACAGCGTGCCACACACGCAGGTCCAAAAAAGCCTGTTGGTCAGCGCCACGCAGTACCAAGTGCGCATACTGGATGGCACGGACGTGGTTGCGGTGCACGCTAGAACCTACGACAAGGGCCTGCAGATTGAAGACCCTGATCACATTGAAACCCTCACACAAGAAAAGCGTCAGGCTCGCCAGCACCGAGGGCAAAACCGCTTAACCAAAGCGGTTCCCATCAGCAATGAACTTCTGGTTCGCGCTGGCGACCGGGGAGACAACCTCAGGCTAATCACTCGCAACTTGTTACAACTGCTCGATACCTATGGTTCTCAAGAGCTGGAAGCAGGGATTGGTGAAGCGCTGGATGAAGACGTGCCACACCACAATGCGGTTCGTCTTTGCCTGGAGCGTCGCCGTGAAGAGCGCGACTTGCCGCCACCCTTGCCGGTGAAGCTACCCGCCATTGATCGGGTTAGAAACCTGGTAGTGAAAACCCATGCCCTGCAAGGCTATGACAGCATTAACAACCCAAACGATAACAACAAGGCTGAACAATGAACGACACCACGAACACACTGCAAAGCCGCGCCAAAATACTGAAACTCTACGGCTTGCTTGCCCATTGGGACGAAATCAAACACCACGACTGGGTAAAGCCCCTCATACTCTGGGAAGAGGAAGAGCGCCAATGCCGCAGCCTACAGCGACGCCTCACACAGGCGCGTCTTGGACGTTTTAAACCCATTGCCGACTACGATTGGCAATGGCCCCAAACCTGCGACCGCTACGCCGTTGAAGAGCTTATGCAGCTCAAGTTCCTCAGAGACGCAGGCAACGCCGTACTCATCGGACCCAACGGAGTGGGGAAATCCACCATTGCCAAAAACATCGCATACCAAGCGGTCATCGAAGGCCACACCGCACGGTTCACCACCGCCGCACAAATGTTGAATGATCTGGCGCTACGAGATACCGACGCGGCTCTGCAACGCAGGCTCAAACACTTTGTGCAACCCGACGTGCTAGTGATCGACGAAATCGGTTACTTATCTTAAAGCCTTGTAAATGAGAATGCAGAAGAGGATATGCGGCAGCAGCCTGGTGATGCTTATTGGTACACGCGGGGTGCGCCAACCGATAAGCAGTGGCTGGACTTTCAATACGATGTGAAGGTCTCGGACATTGAATTAGCGAATCGAGAAAACTTTGTTTCTATTGAGCACGTCAAGCGTTTCACCACTAACGGAATGAGTGTGGATCAGGGCAAGACCAGCAATGTGAATGCCTTGGCGGTGATGGCCGAACTCAGCGGACGGCGGATTCCGGAGGTGGGTACCACAAAATTTCGGCCGCCCTATCACCCCGTTACGCTTGGAACGATTGCGGGTCAACGGCGCGGAGAGGCCTACTTACCTAGACAGATATTGCCGGCGCACGATTGGCACATTGATCAAGGTGGCGTGATGCAAGACTATGGATGGATGCGTCCTGACTGTTACCCCCAAGTTGGTGAAAGCGAGCAGGCCGCAATCGACAGGGAAGTGATGGCGGTACGCAACGGTGTGGGTATGTTCGACGCTACGCCGCTAGGCAAAATTGAAGTAAAGGGTGCCGATGCTGCCATTTTCTTGCAGCGTATCTACGCCAACAATGCCAGGAGCCTCAAACCCGGCTTTGCCCGTTACGGATTGATGTGCAATGAAAACGGCGTCGTCATTGATGACGGTGTGTTCGTGCGCCTGACCGAGGATCACTTTCTTTGCCACTGCACCAGTGGCAATACGGCGCGTGTCTATCAATGGCTGGAGGAGTGGTTGCAGTGTGAATGGCCGTCATTGCGGGTGGCGCTGAGTAATCAGACTAGTCAGTGGGCTTCGGCCACAGTCAGTGGACCGAGAGCCAGAGAGTTAATGCGCTTGTTTGAATCGGATATTGATTTTTCATGCAAAGCCTTCTCGCACATGCAGTTCCGCAGCGGCCAGATTGATGGTGTTGCCGCACGGGTTTTGCGAGCCAGCTTTACGGGTGAGCTCACTTACGAAATATCCGTGCCAGCCAGATATGGCTTGTCGTTGTGGAAGCGCATTGATGCTCTTGGCCAAGCCTTAAACATTGTGCCTTATGGCGTTGAATCGCTGATGGTATTGCGCACTGAAAAAGGATATTTGCATATTGGTGTGGACACCGATGGCACCACCACGCCTCTCGATCTCGGTTGGGGTGCGCCGCTCAGCAAAAAGACAGATGACTTTATCGGAGCTCGTTCTTTACTGCGGTCTCACGACCAACGTAATGATCGTTTGCACTTTGTCGGTCTACAGGCTATCGACAGCGGACAGTCGCTCCCCCTGGGTGGTCACATTGTCAGCCAGGTTAACGTGGAGCTACCGATGGAAAGTCAAGGCTACTGTACCTCTGCCTGTTATAGCCCAACACTTAAACGCTGGATCGGGTTGGGTTTGGTGAGCTGTGGGCGAGAGCGTATGAATGAGTCAGTATCCATCTTTGCTAACGGCAAAACGGTGGCGGCGAAAGTTGTATCGCCCACTCATTTGGATGTAAAGGGGGAGCGATTAAATGCGTAATGTCGAGAAAGAAATTTTAACACCAATCCAGCCCCGACTAAGGGCTCGGCCGGTGTTGGAAGTTAGAGCTGAAGGGAGGTTGGTGGAGCGGAAATTTTTGGGCATTCTGCGTTTGCAAGTGATTGAATGGGATAACGTAATTCAGGCGCAGTTGTGCGAGCACTTGGGTACTTTGCCGGAAGCCAGCGCGTTTGTCGAACATCATGGTTTACGTATTCACTGGATAAGCCCGAAAGAATATCTGGTGATCCTTGAAGAGGGGGGAGATGAACAGTGCGTTATAGATCTGTTGGCGGATTTGCCGGTCCTTATTTCTGTGATCTCTGACAGTCGTATCACATTCAGCCTGAAGGGAGAGGTCGTGCCGAAAATATTAGCTCAGCGCTGTGGGCTGGATTTACACCCTAGTGTGTTTGTAGTCGGCTGTTCAACAGTCACTCGGGTAGCGGGATTGTCGGTGATGGTGGTGCGGGTCGATAGCTTGGTTTATGAGGTAAGCATGGATCGTTCATATGGGCAGTATTTTTGGGAGTGGTTTGAGCAAGGGTTTTCATGCTTCGAAATGTCTTAACTATAATGTGTTCTGAAAAAGATGGCTAATTCATGAAATCCACTTCTGTTCGTCACCTGAAGGCCAGTGCCAGCGGAGACTTGGGTCAGGGCCAGAAATTCTGGCGCTCGCGCTTAACATTTTTCATGGCTTCGGTCGGCTTTGCGGTTGGCTTAGGCAATATTTGGAAATTTCCCTATGTCACGGGTGAGAACGGTGGTGGCGTCTTTGTATTAGTCTATCTGCTCTGCGCCTTTAGTATTGGTGTTCCGATTTTAATGGCGGAAATCTTAATTGGTCGACGTGGTCAGCAAAGTCCCGATGTCAGCATGGCAAAGATTGCGCAGGAGGAGGGCGTTTCCTCCAATTGGCACTGGCTTGGTACTATGACTATGTTCACCGCGTTTTTGATTCTTATTATCTATTGTGTGATTTCCGGTTGGGTGTTGCAGTACCTGTTTTTCTCCATTAGTAATGAATTTAGTGGGTTTAGTCACGACAATGCCACGAGCCTTTTTGCTCTAGTTTTGGCGGACCCTATAAGCATGCTGTTCTGGACAGCCTTGTCTTTGGGGTTTACAGCTTTCATCGTTAGTGCCGGCTTACAAAATGGGATTGAGCGTGCTGTTACTGTTTTAATGCCAATGCTATTTTTTTTACTGGTAGTGATGGTGGGGTACGCTGCCTACGCGGGCGATTTTAAGCAAGCAATTAACTTTCTCTTTACCCCCAATTTTTCTAAAATCAGTGCAGCGACCGTCTTGGTTGCCGTTGGTCAAGCGTTTTTCTCCATTGGTGTGGCCATGGCGGCGATGATGACTTACGGTGCCTATCTCCCTAAGCGAGTATCGATTGGCCGTTCGGCGTTGATGATTGTGTTTGCCGATACCTTAGTCGCGCTACTGGCTGGATTGGCCATTTTCCCGTTGGTATTTCAACACGGTCTTGACCCACAAGGTGGGCCGGGACTTATTTTTGAAGCGCTGCCATTGGCCTTTGCCCATATGCCCGCAGGTCATTTATTCTCGATCGTATTTTTCACCTTGCTCTCTGTTGCCGCCATTACTTCCATGGTCGGTTTGTTGGAGCCCCTCGTATCCGGGGTGGAAGCACGTGTAGGTATTGACCGGCGTAAAAGTGCCTGGGCTTGTTGCGGAATAGTCTTAGTGTTAAGCGTTTCCAGTATTTTGTCTTATAGTCACTGGCAAGGAGTAAGTCCCTTGGCGTGGCTGCCGTGCTTAGACGGTAAAAATATTACTGATGTGATTGGTTTTTTAACTGATCAAATAACCTTGCCGGTGGGTGGTTTGCTAATTGCGGTGTTTGCCGGTTGGGTCATGCCCCAATCATCAACCCGCGAAGAGTTGGCACTCAATCCAAGAGTTTATGATATTTGGCGCTTCTTGATTCGTTATATTGCACCAATTGCAGTGTTAGTTATATTGCTGTTGGGGATAACAGAATGACTGGCAGGAGTGGTAGCCGATTTATCCTCAATGCCAGCTTAATGATTGTGCTTTAGGTTGAGCGGGTCGTATTGATGTCTTCCTACAACTGAAGATAACGAAAATCTATAAGAAACAAAGGGTATATCATGTCGATAAGAGTAACCGTCAATGGCATCTTCAGAGTTCTGGATGTGGAACCTGGCACGCCGTTGCTGTGGGTAATTCGCGATCATTTGCATATGACCGGTACCAAGTATGGCTGTGGTATCGCTCAATGTGGTGCTTGTACGGTTCACTTGGAAAGTCAGGCCATTCGCTCTTGTGTCACACCGATCGAAGCAGTAGCTGGAAAACATATCACCACCATAGAAGGTGTAAACAAAGGCAGCTTGTCAGAACAAGGCAGGGCGGTACAGCTAGCCTGGGAACAATGTGCGGTTGTACAGTGTGGCTATTGCCAACCTGGGCAAATCATGTCGGCAACGGCTTTGTTAAGGGGTAATACGAACCCCTCTGATCATCAGATCGATGATTTTATGTCGGGCAATATCTGCCGTTGTTCTACCTATGTACGTATCAAGAAGGCGATAAAGCATGCGGCGAATACCTTATTGCAAAAGGAGAAAGGATAATGTCTCTCTCTTCAGGTAATGTCGTTGTCAGTCGTCGTACCTTCATCAGGAAGACTGCACAAAGCAGCGCAGGATTATACTTGGCGGTGATGTTTCCCGCCTGTGCGGATGTCGATACGGTGACAAGCGATAAAACGACAATCTCTAGCGCATTGAGTAGTTCCTTTGAAGCTAATGCATTTGTTAGGGTTGGGACTGACAGCATTGTCACAGTAATGGTACCCAAGCTGGAAATGGGGCAAGGGACTTATACCGGTTTAGCCACGTTGGTTGCCGAAGAGCTAGGTGCTGATTGGCGTCAAGTGGTGGTAAGCAGTGCACCGGTTGATCCAAGGCGCTACGGGCCACAGGCAACTGGTGGTAGCAATTCTATCTCATCCACTTATACGCCCCTGCGCGAAGCGGGTGCTTCGGCACGTCAGATGTTGATAGCAGCAGCCGCTCAACTATGGCAAGTAAACGTGGATACTCTTACCGTCAAGCAGGGTGTTATTCTTCATAAAAGTTCTCGTCGGCAGGCAACGTTTGGGCAGCTGGCGCCTTTAGCTGCACAACAGCCGTTGCCGGCCTCTGTAGCACTCAAAGATCCCGAAAAGTTTACGTTGATAGGTAAAATACTCCCCCGTAAAGATAGTGGTAAAACTGACGGTTCAGCAATTTTTACCCAGGACATGCAATTACCCGGCATGTTAACGGCTGTTGTTGCCCACCCCCCCCTGTTTGGTGCCACGCTAGTCAAGGTCGATATCGATGCCGTTAAAGTGGTACCCGGTGTTGTCGAAGTTGTGATGATCGATAATGCTGTCGCCGTATTGGCGCAGACATTCTGGCAAGCAAGAAAAGGACGAGATCAATTAAAAATACAATGGGATGAGACTGGAGCCTTTAAGCAGAGTAGCGAAGCATTGCTGGATCAGTATCATAAACTCGCTGAGACTCCGGGTGCTATTGCGCAACAACAGGGGGATGTTGAATCAGCCTTTATGGCTGCACACACTATTGTTGAGGCTAGTTATGAGTTCCCTTTTTTAGCCCATGCGGCAATGGAGCCCTTAAATTGTGTGGTACAGATACGGGGTCACCTGGTCGATATCTGGAACGGTTGTCAGCTTCAAAGCACGGATCAAAAAGCAGTGGCGGCCCTGTTGGGTATCCCACCTGAGCAAGTCAATATCCATACACTATTTGCTGGTGGTAGTTTTGGGCGTCGAGCTAATCCACATTCAGATTATGTGCTCGAAGCTGCGCGTATTGCCAAAGCTTATGGCAAGCCGGTGCCAATTAAGCTGGTGTGGACTCGTGAGGACGATACTCGAGCTGGTTACTACCGCCCTATGATGGTTCATCGATTAAAAGCCGGCTTGGATCAACAAGGTAATCTTCTTGCTTGGCAACACCGTATCGTCGGTCAATCCATTAGTCAAGATGCAGAGTATGATTTCCTGATTAAAAATGGCGTTGATGTTTTGTCCGTTGAGGGGGCAGTCAATATGCCCTATCAAATCCCCAGCGTGTCTGTTGAATTACACACCGTCGAATTGCCCGTACCGGTATTATGGTGGCGTAGCGTTGCCAGTACACACACAGCCTTCGCGACAGAGGTTTTTCTCGATGAATGCGCAGCGAAATCCCAGCAGGATCCATTGGCTTTTCGATTTAAACATTTAAAAGAACATCCCAAACATCAACAGACGTTACAGTTGGCTTCTAAAAAAGCCAGTTGGGACGCACCGTTGCCTTCAGACCGAGCCCGAGGTGTTGCCTTGCACAAGTCCTTTAATACTACCGTAGCGCAAGTGGCCGAAGTGTCTATATTGGACAGTGGTCAATATCGGGTTGAAAAAGTAACTTGCGCAGTCGACTGCGGGCTTGCCATTAACCCTGATGTGATCAGCGCTCAAATGGAAGGGGGTATCGGGTTTGGATTATCTCCCACATTGATGAGTGAAATAACATTTAGAGATGGAAAGGTGGAGCAATCAAGCTTTCACGACTACCAAGTGATACGGATGGCGCAGATGCCGGAGGTGACCGTTTATATTGTCCCTTCCACTGAGTCGCCCACTGGTGTCGGTGAGCCGGGCACGCCCGTGATTGCCCCGGCGGTTGCCAATGCTCTATATGCGATTACATCACTGCCACAACGCCGTTTACCCTTGCGTTTACCCGAAAGCGGCTAATCATGATTCGACTAATAACGATACAGCGAATACCGAGCGGTTTTTATGAATCTTGGCAAGATCCCGAACGCAGGCTTTCGCGCATAACTTTCTTATTGTTGCTGACCTAGGTCAAATCGGTTTGATTGGTTTTTAGGGTTATGGAGTTTTGGCTTGGGTTGTTGTGCTAGTACCTATTGTACCTTCGTTTACCTTAGTTTTTCGCAAAACCTTTTAGAATGGCACTCGATAAATATCAGAAGATAATGCAGTGAATCACTTGAAAGTAGGAGCAATCATGAGTTTTAGTAGACGCCATTTTGTCAGTGGGCTGGCCGCCTTTAGTGTAGTATCAAGCTTATCTTCTCGTCAGGTTTATGGCGATCTTGTCGAGAGTAATCCGACTGTTATCGACGGGTTGGACGTGTCAGTCTTGGATGCGTCATTTATAAATATACTTCGCAAAGGTGGCGTGCATTGTGTGCATATTTCCGTTAGTGATGCATTACATATCGGATCGGTTTATCATACTATTGAAGAAAACAGTAAAGATCTCGTCCTGGCTAAATCGGTCGCTGATATTGTCCAGGCGAAGAAGGTAGGAAAAATAGCCGTGGTGATGGGCTCTCAAAATGCGTCTGTTATTCAAAACGAGTTGCTTAAAACGAGAATGTACAGAGCAATAAGAAAAACCCTTGAATCATACCACGGGTTAGGCTTGCGCATATTAATGATCTGTTACAACGTGAATAATATTTTTGGCGGCGGTAGTCTCAACCCGACTTCGCCGCTAACTCGCGCTGGTCGTGTGCTGGTTGAAGAAATGCACAAGCTTAACATGATTGTCGATGTGGGAGGTCATACTGGCGAGCAAACCAGTCTTGACGCTATTGCAATGTCTGAGGGCGTCCCGGTGATCTGCAGCCACACAAATATGGCGAGCCTGAATCCCAATGTACGAGCGACATCGGATTTAGTTTGCGAAGGCATTGCCAAATCTGGCGGCGTGATTGGTATCACCGCGCTCAGTGATTTTCACACTCGCAGTATTCACAATTATCAACAACATGGAGCGCGTAGCCCTCAAGCGACATTGGATCAACATTTAGATCAATATGATTATGCTAAGAATTTAGTGGGTATTGACCACGTTGCGCTAGGTCCTGATTTTATGTGTGGCAAGGAGGCAGCGTTTGAAAAAATGTTGAGCAATTTAGAAACAGCGGGCAATCTTAGTTATCCGCCTGAGATGTTGTCAGATGGACGTCCACAATTAGTTAAAGGTTATAAAAACATTGCAGAAGTGGGAAATGTAATTAGAGGTCTAGGTGATCGTGGCTGGTCTCAAATGGAACTCAATAAGCTTCTCGGTGAAAACTGGTTGCGTGTTTATAAGAAGGTGTGGGGAGCCTAGGCTGGGAGATTAATCCGACAATTGTAGTGGCTCAGTTAGGTTGGGCTGTTGAAATACCCGATACCTACTTAACATTTTCTGGTTCAATTCTGCTGATTGATAATATTTCGTCATCTGGTCAGGCAGGTTTGCTGATCACATCATGGGTTCTTTCATGGTCAACTAGCTAGACTAATAAGGGGTTTATCCCTCTTTCAATGTCCTATCACCTAGGGTTTACGAATTAGGAATCTAGATTTATGACTTACGCTTTTCGCCGTGATCAATATTACCGAATGCCAACCCATTTTGGTCCCTCATTGGGTCCTCGTCAGGGGCTGGATGGTCTGGGTTACGCATGCATCGAATCGCTTGCCGAAACAGACTTCGAGGCCACTTTTATGGTTAGCGAAGAACAATTGTCAAAGCTGCTACCCCCGGGATTTAAACTCCGGGGCCTCCCGACTATCACCTTTGCTTTTGGGTATATCACAAATATTGAGTGGCTGGCCGGGCGGGGCTACAACACCTTTGGTGTAAAAATTCCAGCAACCTACATCGGTACGAATGAAACCGTGCATGGCAGTTTACTGTTGGTGCTATGGGAGAACAAAGCCGATCCTATTATTACTGGGCGGGAAGAGTTGGGTTTTTCTAAGATGTATTGTGAGCTTCCCGAGGCACAGCGCATCGGCAGTGATGGGATTTGCCGCGCCAGTTGGGATGGCTTTGAATTTGCTTCACTAAAGTTAAGCGGTCTCTCGGCAGTCAACCCTGATGATGTCTCGTCAGAACCCGCAGACTCTGTGGCTTCCGAAGGCACACTCCACTATAAATACGTTCCAAAAACAGGATGTCCTGGTGTGGCTGATGCAGCGTATGCCACATTAACACCAGCAGCCTGCCCCAATTCTGCAGTTTATTTTTTAACAAAGGCGAAAACTCTCAACAAGAAGCGCTATTAGACATATTGGGGTTCAACATAGCTCCGACGCAATACTTTACTCTTTCGATATCCCACACAATAAAATAACCCGTTTCTACCGATCCATGTCATTTTGGTGAATACCAGATAGGAGATGTATAAGCCCTCTCCTGAGTAATCATGGGAACTTCTTCAGGTATATCTTTTAGCTTAAAATATTTTGCATCATAGGCTGTCCAGCGCGGTGTAGGTATTTCCAAAACACGGACATAGTAAAAAGCCAATTCGCTTGGATCAAAATCAGGATCTTCCCAAACAACCGCCAACTGTGGGTCACCGATACTATTCAGGTAGGAGGCATCTTTGATATTAACCGTTGAGCCAACAGGCTCGGCTTCACCCGCTTTATCGACCTTGCGATTATCGGACAATGAAACATTGTATATTTTTTCTTGCAACTCACCCCCTACCGAGCGCCAGCCCTTAATCAGCTGCACACGATCCAAGTTGGCTCCATCAGGATCCTTTACCGCTGAAATCAAAAAGCTTGGCGCCTTTCCTCTAGGCGCAGCGGCTAAATCCCCACCCATGGGAACACCTTTTGCGTAACCAACATGAGCTAAATCTGGTCTAAAAGCATCCTGCTTATCGTAATCCCAGCCACCAAAAATTCGCACTATAATACGCGGGCCAGTCGTCGCATAAACTTCCTTTCGCTTCATCGCATTAAAAATTTCTTCGCGGGTGTTTTCTTTTGCCCAAACTGCTGTATAACCAGCAGAACTCATACCCCAACCACTAAGCCCCGCACTCTTAATTCTGCTTTTAGAGGGACCAAAACGCGTAGCGATTCCCCAAAAATTACTGTCGTCCGCTGTAGCAAGAGAAGTATGCGAGTCAGTACCTCCAACTAACCCGAACTTGAAGGGGTTTACTCCTAGCTTTTTCTGCTGATCCAAACCGAGCTTTAAGGCCGAACGAGCATATTCATATTGACGCATCCAGTCAAAATTCAGCTGGATGCGCCTTCGCTTGTCGTACCAATTTTGATAATCGGTGTAACCTTCAGCCCGCATTGATTCTACCGAAGCAGGTGAGTTCCTTTCCCAAGCCTTGGTCTCATAATCAGCGAAGGCATCATTGGGAGAATTAACAGGGTGCGTCTCTGTGTCTCCTTTAATTTGTGTAACTTCATATAGCGGCTCCCATCGACTACGAGTTTTAGCGTATTGTGTTGAAAGCGGGCTCCCTTTTGCATCTTCCAGAGCGAACATCACCCCACCACTAAAATTCCCATTGTGTGGAATAGCGAGAACTTCACCACCTGTACTGACTTCATAATTATCCATAAAGCGCCATAAAGCTTCAGGATCATAATCCTCATATGCTGCTAAGGGTCGGATTGTTTGCGCTTTTTTTGCATCATCTTTAAAAACAACAACACGATGTAGATTAAAGTTGCTCGTCCATTCATAACCAATCAAAGCCGTAAATTGCCCTGGAATATTGTGCTCATCAGCCAGTGAAGTTACTTTATTCCAGACTGAGTGCTGAAATGCATTATTTCCTAACGGCTCACCTTCGGAATCGGGGATTGCTTCATAAAATTTATTGATTGATTTTTCCGCATCAATATTTTCTAGCCCTATACTTTCTTCGAGTAATTTAAGCCAACGTTTCCCCCTTGCATATTTTAATAACTCAGGATCTCTTTCCAGCACACCATTAACCACTCCCATATTAATCGCATGATCAGCTATAATAAGAAAATCCAACGGCCTGATTAAACTGACCTTCATTCCGCCATATGTGGTTATCGTCTCCCCTTTAGCGAAATGGTAAGCTTCTTCCGGACCCAGGGCCTTATTGCCAAAGCCGAATGCATCCATCGACAATTTTGTATGCAGGTGTGTATCTCCCCAATAAACATTCATCGGATTCAGCTTATTTGCGTATGGTAAATTTACGTTCTGTGCTGAAGTGCTAATTGGGGTGAAACATAGCCATAAAAGTATTTTTAAACAATTGGTCGTCAATATCTTTTGAAAGAATTCATCAAAGCGCCTATATAAAATATCGTCTCTATAGTACAAAAAGCAAGATCCAGATTTTTTTACCTCCCCACTACTCATGACATTAATGCACTTAAGCCTGCAATAGCCCGATCAATATGTTCCTCAGTATTGTAAATAGTCGGGCATAGCCTAATACCATGGACAGGGGCGCCAGATATACCAAACTCCGAATAAAGACGCTCATAGAGCGTTACGCTTCGACCTGAAGACGCAGTATAGGAAGAATTTCCACTGTGTGTTCCGGGTATCTCAGCGATGCAAACACCGAAACTAAGCTCAGGATCCATTGGGGAAACCAGCTTGAGACCTGTTGCATCAATTCCCGATTTCAAGCGCTGTGCCAGCGTAACAATTCTATTTTCAATTCTCTTTGGGCCAATCGTATTATGGATCTCCGCTGCAACGCTTAATGCAACAGTTGCCGCATCATTACGCTGTCCCAAAGACTCAAATTTGCGAGCGCCTATTAAGGCAGTATCCATGCCATCACCCCAATCAGTCCCGATAACATTAGGCCAAATACGTTCAATATTTGATTTTTTCACATAAAGTAATCCAACCTCTTTTGGCCCCATATACCATTTGTGGGCACTGGCTGAAAACGAGTCAACACCCAGCGCTGTAAGATCCAAGGACATTGCCCCCCAAACTTGTGCGCCATCCACATGAACGTAAATACCCTGCTCATGGGCAGCAGCAATAATTTCTGCTAATGGCAATTTAATACCGCTAATATTCGAAACATGGGTTAAGGATAGAACTCTGGTTTTTGAGCCAAATTGTGATGTGAATGTTTGTACTAACTCATCGGTACTTAATGGTTTTTTAGGCGTTGCCACTTTTTTAACGCTAAACCCAAACCGCGCAGCACGCACTTCCCAAGCTACAGTATTAGTCGGATGGTTCTGTTCCCACAGCAGTACTTCATCGCCTGGCTCTAGTTCGAGACCGTTGCTAATAATATTATTGGCTTCGCTGGTATTACGAACTAGCGCAACCTCATCAGGGCTGACATTAAGTTGATTTGCCACCAATCTTCTAGATAGCTCCAGCAGTTCGTAAAACTTCGCTCGATTGCTATATGAGCAGTCACGATCAATATCTTCTGTATGTCGTGCAATACTTTCGGACACTGCTTTGAACGAGGGGCATAAGTTTGCAGCATTCATTGGTATAACGCTCTCATCAAATATGAACTGTTCCCGTACTGTTTGCCAGAATTCTTCCTCGGAAAGCGCGGGGCTTAGATTCTTTATCTTAACCTTAGAGGCGCCTTTAGCGCTGGAGGGTGTCATGGCAGTAGAGCCTAACATCAGGGCTCCGCTAGTTAGCAAAAACTCTCGTCTCGAAGTGTTGTTCATAGCATACTCTCAATTAGATCCCTTAGGGATGGACGATCTATAAATTTAGGAAGGTATTCTGATGTTACATTCTGCCTGAGTGTATTCTTGCCCGGTGATTGATAAGTACCACAGCATTTTGGCTAGTGGTAACTCTCTTTTGCTCTCGTATCTACCTCAGTGTGTAGTGAGAGTAATCGTAGCAAGATTCAAATTCTGTTAGCCACTTCGCTCCACAGGCATTACCCCGCTTCAACACTAATATTGACTAATCTGACTCCCCGGCGAGGCATCACGCTTAGCTTGAGGGTTCAACTCTTGCTGTCGCACTTCGATCTCCGTGCAGACCTCGCCGGGGCCTCCCAAGTTCCGACGCAACCCTTTACAACCCGTCATGCTCTCCGACCCCGGGAAAGTCAATTTTCAGAAGAAAACCGATGTTGCTTTCACCCAGAGACACGGGTTGGGCCTTTCCATCTCTTCAGCTATCTTTCGGAGCTCTATCGATTAAAGGTGATATTCCACCTAACGGCTGACTGTATTGCTGCCTACGCTTCGCGTACGGCTATTATTTAAGACAGATTTGGAGGATAAATCCCTATCTCAGCTCACCATCTTCTTTGAGGGGCGGCTTGATGATGTCATTGAACTATGATGTCATCGATCCCAGCCAAACTGAAAGTGGCACAAAATATCAAACACTCCCAAATTCGACGACTGCAACCTCACCATTTCCGCCTTAACAATCCCAGATGCCCGATCCGCCTCCGCTCATCAAACTCCGCCCCCTTCCGCTTACGAAACCCAAAATCACTAAACGTCACATGCAGCTCCGGCTCAACACCATGTTGCTCAAGGCAACCTTTCATACAGTGCATAGGGCAGCCATCCAGTGTAATCACCTTGCGCCCTGACTTAGCCGCTTTCACCAGAGCTGGCACATTACCACCCACCCCCGCAATACACGACATTCCCGCTCTGTCTTCCCGAAACAGCCGCAACGCCACCTCATTGGCAATCTGAGCCACATCGGAGCAGCCAGAACAGGCGTAGACCGATGGAGTTATCTGCTTACTTATGTCAATCATGATTCATCCTCGCCAATTTTTAATAGTTGAACACGTTTCTTAAAATTAGGACACGTTATCAGCCAAAAACCCCGACATTTCAGGCTGGGTCATTGGTAGTAGATAAATTCGATTTTGGTAGTAAAAGAACCGAAAAAGAGAGGGTGTTCTAAATTTTGTGTCAATCCTATAATGTTGAAAAGAGGAGACACACATGTCAAAGGAATTCGACTATAGCAAAGCCCT